>WFLX010020286.1_pt1 | contig 14679 bp, 14 predicted proteins | sample 4967041 | NCBI WGS metagenome assembly WFLX01 (sample SAMN12857096, study PRJNA449069) | gut metagenome | isolation source: stool from male and female vole | host: Microtus ochrogaster | place: USA:Florida | collected 2017
CAGAGGCAGTCGGCTGACAGACTGTATCAACGGTTTTCCACATTGCTCATCGAATCTTATCCAAAGCCGAGAGATGTACAGTGGTACGCGGATGCTCTCTCGGTATCCCCCAACTATCTTGCGAGGGTGGTGAAGCATATCAGCGGCAGGAGTACGTTGGAATGGATTAACGAGGCTGTCATGACCGATATCAGGACTGTGCTGATCCATACAGATGAATCGATAAAAGAAATATCCAACCGGTTGGGTTTCAGCAATGCCGCCTTCTTCGGGAAATACGTCAAGCATCATACAGGCCTGAGCCCGAAACAACTGAGATCGTATCTGAAAGATAAACATTGATATCGATACAAAAGAAAAATATCACCAAAGGATCAGACTGATACTTTGATGATATTTTGTTTTCTTTCAATTGTGACAGATAGGGGGGATAATGGTGTGAATTACATTATCAATAATCAGAAGGCATTGTAATGTACCTTTGCGGGTGCCCATTTGTCTTTAGGTGCGACATCCTGTGCCGGATATCCAAAGGCCATCACGTTGAGAGGTGTCAGTCCGGAGGGCAATCTCNGGATCGAACGCAGACGCTCCTCACGGTCTTTGAGCGGATAAATACCNCACCANACACCACCTATGCCNAGCGCATGGGCNGCNANAAGCATATTCTCNGATGCNGCCGAGCAATCTTCCACCCAGAAACCNCCATCGGGCANATCGCCGGTGAACAGATTGTCCATATCACCGCATACCACTACGGCAAAGCTGCAGTGCTCCACCATTTTTGTATATTCAAAAGTGGCAGTGATCGAATCTTTCAGGGCCTGCTCGGTGACGATGACAAACTGCCATGGTTGCTGATTGGCTGCTGTGGGAGCGGCCATGCCGGCCCGGAGAATAGTGTTGATAAGGCTGTCGCTGACCTGCTCGTCTGTATAGCTGCGAACGCTGGCACGTGTCATGATACAGTCTATCACGGCTTCTGAAGCATCCACCGCATCTGTTTGGTTATCCTCGGTTGAGGACACTGCGACGAGACGCACTGATACAACCAACAGGGCGACGGCTAGCAGTAGCATTATCCAATGATTGCTTTTCATGATGAATCTTATTTATTTTTATGTGAATGAATCGAAATAATAGTAATCAAATTTGTTTCAGCAGCGAACCGGTAGGACACACAAACCGGCAGAAAGGACGATTTATAANCAATGAAAGTANCACGAAANGACACACNGACCGCAAGGATGATCCANGAGNCNGACTCTACGATGAAGGCTGTGAAAATCTCGTAGTCGATCCAGCTTGCAGCCCATCCNGAAAAAAGCAATCCCAGTAGGACGACCCACAACAGCTNGCGGAAATTATCGAGTGTCTTGATAAATTTTGGTGATATTTTCCATTTATGATTGCATAGCTTGCTTGCTAGTTNCTGAAGTGAACCGTAGGGACATATCCAATTGCAGTAGTAGTTGTGCTTATTGAAAAGGGGGTAGATCAGGCCGGTGATGAGTAAGATGAGTGTGGTGAAGAAACTCAATGTCATGCGCGGAGCTCCTGAGAAGAAATTGAGCATCATCGCATAGTCTATGAATGTACCGGCCCAAAATCCAAGNACNGCTACNTTNAGCAANTGTTGAATGATGCGGTAGACCGGTTTCTTGATAAACANAGGCACAATGGCNCCAATTAAGATGACAATTAAAGCAGCGATCGCGACATAGGATGTATGTGCGGCTTTTGCGGGTTTGGAGCCTTGGGCGAANGATGCGCCAGCGCGCACGTTGGCAATAAAGGCATTGGANGAATATGTAGCTCCNGTCACTGCGTCGACATCCATGGTCGCGGCCTGTTGCAGTGTCTTTCCGTCCCAGGCACGTGTAAGGCCTGCCGAGACAAGACGGTCGAAAAATTCCGGGCTCTCGGAGTTGTCGAGCGCAACTACAGAATCGATTATGCCGTCTGTGACATATATCTCAAGGGGTACGGGACCGGCATATCCGGAGATGTCCTTACCAAGCTCGGTGGTATTGATTATCTCATGTGCGCCGTTTTGACTGATGGCGGACACGGTGTCATTATCACCGCCTGATGCAGAAGTGCCGGTAGAGAAAAAGCTGCCGGCATCCTTGCCAAATAATGTGCCATTGTGTATTATGGCGAGTGAGGCCACAAGACAGAATACAGTGACGAAGGCCACGACTCTGGCTACTACGTGATTGGATTTCGCGGGTGTATTCAAGATTGTTACGTTTAAGGAATAATATTGACGTTAATATCGAGCGCAAAGTTAATAAATATTTCGCGGCAAATCAATATCAGCCTTTCTCGCTTGCTCCATCTGTACACGGTGAGACATGTGATATGTCTTATTATCTTTGATAAACCTTCCTCCGGTCTGTTTGAAATGAAAATGTATACCTGCTTCAGCACATTGTCGTCTGACATCGAGCACCCAGTCATAGTTGCATGGACGGGCATGCATCCCGGATTCGCCTCCTACTGTCACGCTGTCTATTCCGTTGAGATGCCCGTGGAAATCGATTGTCTCCAGCATAGGCTCGACAATTATGTCTTTGTGACTGAGTGGCAGAGAATGAAATATTGGCAGTCTTTCGTCAGCACACCGTTGATTTTCCATCGTGCAGCAAATGTATATGCGATTTTTTATTTCATCCCAATATTCGGGCAGTGATTGCAGGATGCGCTCAGGTCGCTTGGTGACCATATAGAATTGCAGGTCGTCACGGCTACGCATCATCCCCCAGGCTTCATTGCGCCACCGGTCCATCTCTTCTATGAAGAAGTCAGAGGAGAAACACGTCATCACCATGCTGCCTGACGGGATTTTCCATACCCGGTTGCGGTTGCATTTTAACGGGAGGTCAAAAGATGAAGTCTTGCGCACGATATTTGTGTCAATACCGTGCTGCTCGTCGCGTGCGAAGACATAACAGTTTCTGCAACCATCGCTCTTGCGGTGACAGCCATGTATGAGATTCCAGATAATCATTAAAGGGCTCAACTGGGATATTTTAGGATTTGAAGCTATCTCTTATTAGATATTTGAAGCTATCTCTTATTAGATAACGTAAAAGATTCAGGATTCAATATGTCTGATAGCACAAATCAGGAAAATAATCTCACAAAATATTTTCTAATAATTGTTTCTTCTTCACCATGTAAGATGAGATGAGGAACCGGATTTATACCACGATATCGCATCACCTATGTTCCAGCTTATGGCTTCACGCGAGCTTGGTTGAAGATAATATCACACGCGAAAACGTAAAAAACGCGCAGAAATCCGAGGTCCGGGTCTCTAAAATAAAGTTTTGTGGGAGAGCGTGTGTGATTATTACTACGGGTTGTTTCCATTCATGCTGGAGACAACCCGTAGTGAGTATTTATTGATTAAGTGTGACAGCTTTTTCCACCAAGCGTTTGCCCATTTCGAAACACTTCTGTTTATCGATCGGGAACTGTGTCTCATNACGTGCNATTCTCTCCTCGGCATTAAAGTAGTTGGCGTTCATTTTTGANTANTCCTTGAATTGGNGANTAGCATACGAGTTGTACTGCTCTGCGTAACCGAGGATGTATTCGAGATTACTCTTGGTCATGCCTAGTGAAATATTGTATCCGGCGGCGTTGTAGTCATTCTCAGTGCCATTCATCGTGAATATCACTCCCGCCGGGATAATACGTTTGCCCAGAACTCTCTTGATCTGGCCGTTTTCGATCTGGTATGAAGACAGGGGATAAAGGAAGCGCTCGATGAAAGAGCGTAACATACCCGATGGATAGCCGAAGAAGTTGGGAGAGCCTACCACGATGGCATCCGCAGAATGTGCTTTCTCCAGGATCGGGCGCAGATTGTCGCGTATCGCACAGATTCCGCCTGTGTCTATGCCTTTGCGCTTGCAGGCGAAGCACTCAAGGCAACCTTTGATTGGTTGGGCATACAGTTCTATGATTTCTGTTTCTGCCCCTGCTGAGGCTGCGCCCTCAAGAGCTTTCTTTACGAGAGTGTCGGTGTTCCAGTCTTTTCTGGCACCTCCGTTTATTCCTATTACTTTCATACGTTGATATAATTTATTCTACTTTTCTATGAAACAAAAAAAGGATATGGCTTGTTTGAATATAAAATGTTCTGATTGGCTGTATCTTTGTACCGTTATACTCTATTAACTAAATAATCTATGAAAATTATCAATATACCAACTGTGGTCAGGGATAATCCCAAAGGAAAGACTTACTCTCAGGATCTGTTTATCTATCACGGTGGATGGAATAATGAAGACGGAAATATAAATTACCGGCTCGACGCATTGTGTGTATGTCTTGTAGAAAAAGGCACATACACGATGATACTTAATTCTGTAGAGTATAGTGTGGGGGCTGGAGAGTTGCTGGTATGCCATCCCAATGATATTTTCCAAAGTATCAAGTTCAGTGAGGATTTCTATGGCACATTCATATATGCCAACCTCAATCTGATCTCGTCATACATGACGTCAACAGACATAAGACAGGCATTGTTGATACTNAGAAGNAATCCTGTNTACAGCCTNGATGAGNCCGAACACAATCTNTTCTTCTCCATAGCNTCNGTNCTNAGGATTTATGAACAATGNACANTAATGCCCGATNTNGCGNAGCCGGTAGTGCTGACTGCCACCGGATTACTGTTAAGCGTGTTCAGGAAGATCCTGAAGGAAAGAATACCGCAGGATCGCACAATCACCTCCAGCCGTCCCGCCACCATATATCAGGACTTCATCAATTTGCTTGTAAGTAAGAGTCAAAAGCCCCATACCCTGGAATATTATGCCAACGAGCTGTCGGTGACACCCAAATACATGTCGCACATAAGTAAAGTGCAGAGCGGACGCACTGCTCTTGAATGGATACATGAGTACATAATGAATGACGCACAACGCTATCTTACCTCCACCGACTTCTCGATCAAGGAAATCGCCGGCATATTAGGCTATACCAACGTATCATTCTTCTGCCGTACCATCAGGAAATATTTTGGCAAGACACCTCTTGAGATCCGCAATTCACCGTTGCACACCTAAAAGTAATTTTTAGCAGGTATTGTAGCAACGTAGAAAGAATGATGACTCTGAATTATTTCTTTTTTGTGTATTTTGCTTTTACGATTTCGTAGGATTGTTTTACGAGATCGAGGACCTCGGAGTCGGAGACATCTCCTCCGAAATTCAGCTGTATCCAATATTTGGCGTTCATATTGCGCTGCCGATCCACAGAGACACGTGTGTCATGTAGCTCGGATATTATCGCCGGGGTATTCTTGACTACGGCGTATGTGAAATTGTCCATATCAACCATGCAAAACATGTGCCCGCACACATAAAACACCAATATGGAATCAAATCTTGCTGCAAACTTGCCGAAAGGAGTCTTCTCTTCAATCTCTCCCAGAGACAGACAGTATTCTCTGAATTCCTCGATATTCATCTCTTATTCCTGTTACTAAAGTTATTTTCAATTTAATACCGTCTTTTCACGATATTGATAGACGGTATTCCTTGGGTGTGTGGCCGGTCTGTTTCTTGAAAAATCGGATGAAGTGCTGCGGGTATTGAAAGCCTAAAAGTTCGGCTACTTGTTTTGTGGATATTGCCGGGTCAAGGAGCGAGCTCTTGGCATAGTTTATCATTTTCAATTGTATGTATTCCTGAGCGGTCTTTCCGGTTTCCGATTTTACTAAATCTCCGAAGTAGTTGGGGGAAAGACATATTTTGTCGGCAAAATACTTGACGGTGGGGATGCCATCGGTAACACCTAGGCCCGAGTGAAGATAATCATCAAGCAGAGTCTCAAAACGGGCGAGAACGTCATTGTTGAGGTTCTCCCGTGTCACAAACTGACGTTCGTAGAATCTCAGGCAGTAGTTTAGCATTACCTCGATATTGGAGATGATCAATGCCTTGGAGAATCGGTCGATCGGATGCAGCAACTCGCGCCGGATCTTATCCATATAATCTTGCAGTATGATGCGCTCCTCTTGCGACAGATGCAGCGCTTCGTTGGATGCGTAGGAGAAAAATGAATACTGATTCATTTTATGCGCCAATGCTGTCCTGTTAAGAAAATCGGGGTGGAAGAGCAGGCCGATTGCTTCGGGTGCCGGACCATCTTCCACCCGGTGGATGCCTACCGTCTGTCCCGGAGCGAAGCTGACCACTGTCTCATCGTCGAAATCATAATTTGTCTTTCCGTAATTTATCTTGCATCCTGTTGTTTTCTTAAGAAACAGGGCGTAGAAACCGAAGTGCATACAGTGAGTGGGCTGATGCACGGATTCATCGAAATGAACAATCCCNACCANCGGATGNCGNNTCTCGAAACCGAAATACCGGTTGTACTTCTCTATACTGTCTGCCTGAAAAATTTCCATATCTATCAGTATTTATTATGCAAAATTAGCTATTAAAGTCCAATATTCCAAAGCGATACCCGANATTCAGTAATCTTGGTTATTCTATCCGTAATATGGGTATAAACGACAAATAAATGTATGAGTAACTTTGCAGCGTAAAGTGAGACAGAATATGACGGATAATGAATTTCAAAAAATATGCAGACATGAAAAAGATAATTATATCAGCAGCTGTAGCCATGATAGCCGGACTTGCAATGAATGCACAAAATCAAAATACTGAAATAAAGATGAAGACAGACGACCTTACTCTCGTAAATGAATGGGATAAGACATTCCCGGAAAGTGAAAAAGTTGACCACTCGAAGGTCACATTTGTAAACCGTTATGGAATTACACTTGCTGCCGACCTCTACAAGCCGAAGGGTGTCCCAGGGAAGTTGCCGGCTATTGCCGTCAATGGCCCCTTTGGTGCGGTGAAAGAGCAGAGCTCGGGTCTGTATGCCCAGGAGCTGGCAGAGGACGGATTCCTTACAATAGCCTTCGATCCATCGTATACGGGTGAGAGTGGGGGAGAACCCCGGTATGTCGCGTCACCGGATATCAATACCGAGGATTTCAGCGCGGCTGTGGATTATCTGATTTCGCGTGATGATGTTGATGCCGACAAAGTCGGAATCCTGGGAATCTGCGGCTGGGGTGGTATAGCAATCGAGGCCGCCATCAATGATCCCCGTATCAAGGCTACTGTAGCCTCAACGATGTATGACATGACCCGTGTGAACGCAAACGGCTATTTCGATAGTGAGGACAGTGCAGCCCAACGCAATGCCAAGCGTGCTGCTTTGGCGGCACAACGTACCGAAGACTATCAAAAAGGATATTATAAACTTGGCGGCGGTGTGGTTGACCCTCTGCCGGATGACGCGCCTCAGTTTGTAAAAGACTATTACGCTTACTACAAGACTCCACGCGGTTATCACGTGCGTTCGCTTAATTCAAATGGCGGATGGAATATGACCTCTGCGTTGCCTTTCCTCAACTTCAANTTCTTTGAGTATGCCGACGAGCTCGAAAATGCGGTGATGATAGTACATGGCGATAAAGCTCACTCTTTCTATTTCGGAAAAGATGCCTTCGCCAAACTCAAAGGCGATAACAAAGAGTTTGTTGTAATACCCGGTGCAAGCCACACCGACCTGTATGATCAGAAGGATATCATTCCTTTCGACNGGATCGTGAAATTCTACAACAAGAACTTTAACAAATNAGATCACTGAACCCTGACTAACAAGAATAAATAAGTGGCATGAAAAGATATTTCATCCTTTCATTAATAATGACATTAGCTTTAAGTATTATGGCACAGCAAAAAATAGTGCAGACCGCAGGTCGCACACAGCTTGGTGATTTCGCTCCCGAATTCGCACACCTTAACGATGACATCCTTTTCGGCGAAGTATGGAGCCGTAACGACCTTCTCTCGTTGCGCGACCGCAGTCTCGTCACCATTACCTCGCTCATCTCACAGGGAATCACTGATTCATCGCTTACCTTCCATCTGCAGGAAGCAAAAAAGAATGGTATCACCCGCACCGAAGCAGCAGAAATCATTACCCACATAGCTTTCTATGCCGGATGGCCAAAGGCTTGGGCTGCCTTCCGACTCGCTAAAGACGTGTGGAATGATGATGTCAAGGGTGACGATGCAAAGGCTGAGTTTCAGAAACAGATGATCTTCCCTATCGGTGAACCCAATAACGCTTACGCAAAATACTTCATCGGTCAGAGTTATCTCGCACCGATCTCTACGGAGCAGGTCAAGTTCTTCAACGTGACGTTTGAGCCCGGATGCCGCAACAACTGGCATATCCACCGTGCGACAAATGGTGGCGGTCAGATGCTGGTCGGAGTTGCCGGAAGAGGTTGGTATCAGGAGGAGGGCAAACCTGCCGTTGAGATACTTCCCGGCACTGTCATCCATATTCCCGCCAACGTAAAGCACTGGCATGGCGCGGCTGCCGACAGCTGGTTCGCTCATCTTGCCTTTGAACTCGATGGAGAAGACACATCCAATGAATGGCTTGAGCCGGTGACGGATGACCAATACGGCAGCTTAAAATAACCGAAGCTGCCAAGCCCGTGAAATCCCCGTCAAGGATGCAGACGACAGCGCAGATATGCACTGCGACATAGACAAATGTCGGCAAGAGTCTAAAAAGGCCCTTGCCGACATTTGTCTGTTACACAATATAATGGAATACGCCGAAATGAACAGATGCATAACTTTTGATGTTCCGGTTACAGACTTTTTGCGATTTTTTTTATAATTTTGCAGTGCCGTTCACAAAGAGCGGTGAGGAAATGATTGTAACAGATACAGCGATAAACACAACAAGAGCGTATATACAAAACTACGCTTTCAAGGAAAACTGGAAGAGCACGGCAGGCTATAGCCGCGCAAAAAATCTGATCTGATTTCAGTACAGTTGCATCCCGTCGGGATATTGACGGAACGCAACCTATATTCATTATTCACATATTATCCCCGATTTTTTTATGAACAATCAACGATTGCTCACAGGGCTGCTCAGCGCAGCGTTGTTGGTCGCAGGGGTGTGTGCTCACGGTCAGGACTCATCAGTGATAACCCTTGAACAGTTATTTGAGAGTGCTGAAAGAAACAGTGCGCAATTACGCCCCTCATTTTCTGCAGAGGAGGAAGCCAATCAAGAGATAAGGGTGGCACGTGCAGGTCGGTTGCCCGACATCAATGCCTCCCTTTCATTCAGCTATATAGGTGACGGCTTTACAACAAAAAGGAATCTCACGGACTATCATAAGGCCACGATACCACATTACGGCAACGCCTTGTCGGTAAATATGAACCAACCGGTATATACAGGTGGTGCCATTACATCAGGCATACAACTTGCCGAGCTAAGGCTGACAGCATCAAGATACGCTACAGAATTGCAACGCGACAATATACGCTTCCAGCTCACCGGCTTCTATCTCGATATTTACAAGTACACAAATCTGCGAGGTGTGGTGGAGAATAACATCGAGCAGGCGAGGAAAGTGCTTGATGAGATGCATGCCCGATACGAACAGGGCGTGGCTTTGCAGAACGACATAACCCGGTATGAGTTGCTTGTGTCAAATCTGGATCTGCAACTTGTGAAGATTAACAACACTATCGATATTCTCAACAATAATCTTGTAACCATAGCAGGATTGCCTCAAGGCACTGTAATTATGCCCGATCCTGCAATTCTTGACAAGTCGCTTCCCGCGCTANGCGAAGCGTCATNGCAGNNTGAGGCAACAGTCAATTCGCCAATGNTGAAGCTGGCACAGTCAAAGGTAGNCATATCACGGAAAGCAGAAGNCAGGACCAAATCGGAGAGCCTTCCAAAAATCGGATNGCAGGNCGGGTGGAGTATCGACGGACCCATTTTAGTAGAGGTGCCACCGATAAACCGCAATCTAAGCTATTGGTACGTCGGTGTGGGTGTAAGGCTANANNATCTCATCANTTNNCAAGACCGACNAATCCCTGTCACGGAGCCGTGTGGNCACGATANACGCCACTGACGAACTTGCAGCAGCACGGGAGAATANCGAGCTTGCAGTCAGAGCCGACTATATCCGATANCTTGAGTGTTACGAAGAACTAAAAACACAGCAGAAAAGNGTCGAACTGGCAGACCGGAACTACAACACCGTGTTAACACGATATTCAGCTGACATGGCTCTNATAACGGATATGCTCGATGCGGCGAATTCAAAACTTGAGGCGGAGCAGCAGCTGGTCAACGCCCGCATNAACATAATCTATTATTATTACAAACTACTGTTTACATCAGGAAAAATATGAAACACCGTACTAAAAAGATACTCTCATATATCGTCACTCTCGCAGTAATCATCGCAGCCGGTATCTGGGTGGCTGCCAAGTTTGTCCACTTCGGTAATGTGGAATTTACGGACAACGCGCAGGTGCAGCGTCAGATCGTGCCTGTCAATAGCCGTGTGCAGGGCTACATCAAGGAAATTCGTTTCAAGGAATATGCTCCGGTGAAAAAAGGCGACACCCTTGTAATTATCGATGACGCGGATATGCGCTTGCGTGTGGCACAGGCAAAAGCGGATTATCAAAGCGCCCTTGCCGGACGCACGGTCGCTGACCGAAGTGTCGGTGTAGCGTCGGCAAATGTATCCGTGAGCGAAGCCTCGATAGCCGAAGCAAAGGTGTTGATGGAAAATGCCGCCGTTGAGCTTGAGCGCTATCGCTTGCTGTTGGAGAAAGATGCCGTCACCCGCCAGCAATACGATGGCGTCGAAACTGACTATAAGGCCAAGAAAGCCCGTTATGAGACGCTGGCACGTCAACGATCAGCGACATCCTCGGTAGTAGATGAAACGCGCCAGCGCATCGCCCAGAATGATGCAGGGATTGAACTTGCGAAGGTAATGATCGAAACTGCGGAACTCAATCTTTCATATACCGTGATTACAGCCCCTTGCGACGGCTATGCCTCTCGCAAGGAGATACAGATTGGCCAACTCGTACAGCCGGGGCAGACCCTTCTTGACATTGTAGATAGTTCGGAGGTATGGATCACCGCTAACTACAAGGAGACCCAGTTGGAGCATATTCACCCCGGAATCGAGGTCGAGATTAAGGTTGATGCCATTCCTGGCAAGACTTTTACGGGGAGGGTCGTTTCATTATCCACAGCGACAGGTGCAGCATTGTCTATATTGCCGCAGGATAACTCAGCAGGTAATTTCGTGAAGGTACGCCAACGCATACCCGTGAGAATCGAATTGACAGATGGAGCCGACCAGAATCTTCTGCGGGCAGGCATAAATGTGGAATGTATGGTAAAATACTGATATGGCAGACTGGCACGGGCCTCAGGGCCCATTCGATATACCCGACATTCCGGACTATGTGCCACGCAGATTGAAGCCTTGGCTATTTATATTCTTCGTGCTGATAGTGCAGTTTTCAGGCGGTATCTATCTTGCCGCCGCTACCGATATGGTAGGTTCCACCGCACTGATGCAGGAGGATATATTGATGGCCGGATATGCGTCGCTGATCGGAATGTCTATAAATTTTGCCGTGATGTTCAGGTTGAAGTTCCGGTTTTCCAACCGGATAGGACTGCTCGTATGCGGGTCTGTGCTTATTGCGGCGAACTTCATTTGTGCTACAACTACAAATGTACCTTTGCTCGTTCCCACCTGCTTTGTCGCGGGTTGGTTTCGTATGTGGGCCACATTTGTGTGCAATTCTACAATCCAGCTCTGGCTTACCCCGGTGCGTGACATGGCAATATTTTTTTGCTATGTGTATCTTGTCGTTGACGGGGTGATCCAACTGAGCGGTATCGCAACCATCTACACGGCATTTTTCTCACAATGGGAATATATGCACTGGATCATGATCGGTTTGCTTGCGCTGATGATGGTAATGGTGTTGATACTCGTCAAGCCCGTGAAGGGTCCCATGCAGCTACCGCTGCTGGGTATCGACTGGATAGGAGCCGGATTATGGAGCGTATTCATGTTATGTTTCACATTTATATGTGTGTACGGTAATTTCTATGATTGGTGGGAATCTGAGGAAATAGTCGGAGCCACAATNTTGGGGGTGGTGTGCCTTGCGATCAATCTCTGGCGCGCTTCATTCCTCCATCATCCCTATATATCCTTTCAGGCTTTGACAAACCGCAATGTCATTCGGGCCACAATGATATATCTGGTATTCTATACTCTTATGGCAACCGAACATGTGTTTGAGCATAGTTATGCGGCTGCAATTCTCGGCTTTGACGAAACGAATCTCATTGACCTCAACTGTTATGTGTTTGCCGGTATTGTTGTGGGTTGCGCGTTTACTTATTTCACATTCGCCTTGCATAAGTGGAGATACAAGACTATGGCGGCCATCGCTTTTGTCTTGGTTGCCGTATATCTCGGATGGTTCTATTTCATGATAGATTACGGTGTTGAAAAAGAAATGCTATTCCCTCCGCTTTTCATACGGGGCTTTGCATCTGTCATTATCTCCATTGTGTTTCTGACCTCGATTGTGCAGAGCGGACTCCATTTCTTTGTATTCCCTCAGGCATTGACGATCAACGGCTTCACTGGTGCGGTTATGGGTGCGACGCTCGGTCCTGCTCTGATAGGAGAGTTTCTGCGTCATATAATGGCAAAAAATGTTTCTCTCATCTCAGCGNGTATGACAGACTTCAANNCTNACATNCNACATATTNCACTCGGTCAGANATACGGGNNAGTACAGCAACACGCACTTGTGGTTTCCATGAAGGAAATATATGGCTGGCTGCTTATTGCCGCGATCGTGTCATTGGTCATAATTTGCGTAAGTTATGGACCGATACGCCCGTCTGCGATATTCCCCAAGTGGCGCACAATCCGTAAGATATTCCGAAAGGAAACACGACTGCAGATACAATAACAATCACATAATAACATTCTGTAAACATCATTCCCATGACCAGTCTCGGTCATGGGAATGATTGCGTAGAGAGTGTGACAAGTAATACCACAAATGACATTTGTCTCGGTATTTTTTCGTATATTAGCGCTGAAAATGTATAATATTAGTCTCAATGAAAAAAACAAATTATAAGACTTTGGTTGATATACCGGCCATGCTGCTTGTTGTCGCGGCAATTATTACCGGCTTCATGCTACATGACGAAGTGTGGCATCAGCACATCTATGACAATCCTTTTCTGTGGACTTTTCATGAAATCATCGGCTTGTTATTATTGGTATTGGCGATAGTTCATTGCGTGCAGCACTCTTTTTGGTTTAAGAGCTACACGAAGATTATACTTTCAAAGAAGAGAGTAACCACTATATTACTTATTATTGGTGTAATAGTTGTCATAAGCGGGGGCGTGTTGATGTGCGGGAGCCATTCCGAGCCTGTCTCTCATATTCATTATGTCAGTGGTATCCTCTTTACGATCTTAGCCATCGGTCATGTGGCAAAGCGTTGGAAAATGCTCAGGGCATTACTGTGACACGAAGTATCTTCGCTTTCGGTATTATGATTATCCGCAATATTAAGTATCTTTTTAATTTAATACCAGTCATGTTTTTCATTTCGGTTAAGGGCCTCGATGCGTGCCATCTCTTCGTCTGAAAGATTGAAATCAAAGATGGATATATTCTCCTCCATGTGGGCTGGATTGCTTGATCCGGGAATGACTACAACGCCACGNTGTAAGTCCCAGCGCAGGATTACCTGTGCAACCGACTTGCCATGTTTTTGAGCAATCTCAGTCAGCACGGGGTCACTGAGCAATTCCTTCTGATGACCGCGACCTCCGAGCGGATACCATGCCTCGACTGCAATACCGAGCGACTGAATATGCGGAACTACATCCAAATCCTGATAATAGGGATGTACTTCGTTCTGAACAAGAACCGGCTTGATGTCAACCTGTTTNATGAAATCGTCAATTTCCTTAATATAGTAGCATGAAACTCCCAAGGAACGGATCTTTCCCTCCTTGACAAATTTTTCCATAGCCTTGTATGCCTTTACATCGTTTGTTCCGGGGTGGTGAAGAAGCATAAGGTCAACATAGCCGATGTTGAGCTTGTTGATGCTTTCCTCGATTGCTTTTTCCGGGTCGGAATATTGGTTGGGATATATCTTTGTTGTCACGAAAATTTCTTCACGCGGAACGCCGGATTCCCTGACACCCTTTCCGACTTCGACTTCGTTTCCATATATATGGGCGGTGTCAATCTTTCGGAAGCCCAGAGCAATCGCTGACTTTACTGAATTGACGCATACGTTTCCCGTCAGGCTGTAGGTGCCAAGACCAACAATCGGCATGTCATAGCTGCTGCTTAGGCGGATTGTAGGAGCCTGTCCGTTCTTGCCCTCTGAAAGAGGAAATTTTGCAAACTCAGTATCCATGTTATCTTTTTTTTCAAAGTCCATTCCTAATCCGTTGATCCATTTTTCAATCTCAGATGTGGATGTGCCTCCTCCAAAGCGTTTTCCTGATTTCCATTCTGCAGTTTTTGCAGCAGAGTGGAGTTCTGTGTCGCTGCTGCCTATTCCACTTGAATGGGAGGTGCAGAATGGAATTATAGTCTTTCCTTTGAAATCCCCACTTTCCAAGAAAGTAAAAATAACTCGCGGAGCCTTTCCCCACCATATAGGATAGCCAAGAAAAACCACGTCGTATTTATCAAGATTA
>WFLX010031700.1_pt1 | contig 14667 bp, 11 predicted proteins | sample 4967041 | NCBI WGS metagenome assembly WFLX01 (sample SAMN12857096, study PRJNA449069) | gut metagenome | isolation source: stool from male and female vole | host: Microtus ochrogaster | place: USA:Florida | collected 2017
GGAGCGAGTCGTTGAACGAAGTTGCTTCCTTGTAGTCACGGGTCATGATCGCGAGGCTGTCGGCTTCATTTTCATGATCGTTCTTACCTGAACATGAGGCAAGAAGGAGGGCTGCGATGCCCGTCAGTAGAATTGTCTTTTTCATAAGTATCAGTGTTATTCTGTTTCGCGGGGCTCGTCGGCCGACTTTTTCGCCGCATTGCCTCCGATGACTATAACAATCTCACCTTTCGTTTGGTTCTCTCCGTATTCTGTCGAAAGTTCACCGAGAGTCTTCCGGTTGATAGTCTCGTGCAGTTTGGATATTTCGCGACAGACTGCAGCGGGGCGGTCGGAGCCGAAGGTCTCGGCGAGCTGACGCAATGTCCGTCCGAGTCGTTTCGGCGATTCGTAGATCACGACAGTCCGTGGGTCGGCCGCAAGCTGCGCCAGTCTTGTGGCGCGACCTTTTTTCGGGGGGAGAAATCCTTCGAAGACAAAACGGTCAGTAGGCAGGCCTGAGCTGACGAGAGCCGGAACAAAAGCTGTCGCGCCGGGAAGGGTCTCGACTTTCACTCCGCGCTCGCGACATTCACGGCTGAGCATGAAACCGGGATCGGAGATTCCCGGAGTACCGGCATCGCTGATCAGGGCGACGGTTTCTCCGGCTTCAATTCGATCCACGACTGACGACACGGTCTTGTGTTCGTTGAACTTATGGTGGCTCATCATCGGCGTGTGGATGTCGAAATGCTTCAGGAGCACACCGCTGGTCCGGGTGTCTTCGGCAAGTATGAGATCAGCTTCTTTCAGAACCTTTATGGCCCTGAATGTCATGTCGTCAAGGTTGCCGACCGGTGTTGGCACGATATAAAGCATGGAGAAAGTCGGATTTGTTAGGTATTAAGTATGAGTGATGAGTGATGAGGTGATGAGGGAGGGGGGGTTAGGTATTAAGTATGAGTGATGAGTGATGAGGGATGAGGGGTGGATATCGGTTTAATCCGCGAATCCGCGTGAAAGGGTTTCAAGAAACTCCTTGACTACTTCAGATTCGGGATCGAAGCCCTGGTCACCCAGGAAGAAATCTTCAACTTCATTGAAGTCAATCGCTCCGTCGAGATAGGCAAGTGAGTCATCGAAACGACGTGTCGATCCACCGAAGAGTTCGCGGGAGAAGCGGAAACGGTCGTTTATCGAAAACAGAGACCTCAAATTGTGAGGCTTCATATCTTCTTCATGATCCTCACCCCCTTTATCTTCATCGCGTTTTTCTTCATCGCGTTTTTCTTCATCGCGCTTTCTATCGCCATAGCTCCGGGAGTCAATAGTTTCATCAGCGTTCTCCGTAATTTCAGTCGTGTCAGCCGCATCTCCGGTGACTTCCTCGCTAAGAGAATCGTCGGATTGCTCAGATCCGGCTTCGATTCTCGTAAGAGGTTCGACAGCGTCTGAATTTTCGATCTGTTCGTCCTCTTCGATGCTGTAAGCTATGAAATCTTCGNCCTCGGCGNGCGGNTTCGGACNNTCGGGCAACTNGGCGTCTGANGGANCGGCTGACATNTCAAAGTCTGCAAGGGNACGGCTGACAGCCTCACCTTTTGCCGCTATCAGCGATGCAATACGGGCTGAGGCATCGTCGTTGCGCGAAAGGGCGAGATGAATCAGACCTTCGAGTTCATATACCCGGTCAAGAAGCGTCTTGAGTTTTTCCATATCTATCTTATTTTGTTTTATTGTCAGTCACAATCCGATTTCTTCAGTCCTCGACAGCGTCATCGGGCGCAAGAGGTTGGCTTGCCCCTGATGAGAAAAGGTCCAGAAGAAGTGTTTCCGCGGCCCGCTTCGCCGCGCCCCTGTCCTTCAGTGAATTCATTATGAATACCACCGTGTGGGTCGGGGCGAAGTCATCATCCAGAACATATCCGGCATAACATTGTATTCCTTTCATGCTCCCGGTCTTCATAGCGACATAGGCCTCGAGATCGGTTCCGGCGAGAAACTTCTTCAGAGTACCCTCCTGACCTGCGAGCGGGAAAAAGGAGGCATATTCGACACTGGTGTTCATGCGCTGGAGCACNTGTTCCATGAAACGCGCCGTCACACGGTTGGAACGTGACAGTCCGGAACCGTCAATAATCTCCACACCCTCCATCGGAGCCTTGTTCTTTTTCCAGAATTCGGTCTCCATTCGTGAGGCACCGGCGACATCTCCGTTTCCNCCTGATAGAAGCGAGAAAGTCCTGAGCATACACTCGGCATACATATTGTCGGAGCGCATCATGCAGGAGCGCATTATATCTTCCATTGGAGGCGAGACATGTTTCAGAAGCAGGTTCCGTCGACCTTTGGAAACTTCGTCCCCTTCGACTTTTATTCCGGCGAGCGCAAGACGTGATGTCAATCTCGACAGGAAAAGAGCCGAGGGGTCGGCGACGGAATTGTTTCCGGAGGCGTTGCGGCCGAAATTGAAACCGTGCACTCCCGTTCCATAGTAGGTCTTCAGATCTCCCGCACTCCAGCTCGGAGGAACGGAAGGTCCTGTAAAACAGCTGTTGTCGATTAGTATTTTTCCTTTGACAGATCGTATTCCCTTTTCTTTCAAGGCATCTGCAATCTCCTGGATGAAGTCTGACGGAAACGGTTCCCGGTCCGTGCCGATCGTGGGATCACCGGAGCCGATGATTGTGATATTCCCATCAAGCACCCCGTCTTTCACGCTCCCTTCGGAATAAACTTCGGTGATATACCGTCTGTCGGGTCTGCTTTTGCTCAAAAGAGAGGCAGATGTGACGGCCTTCATGATAGAAGCCGGGACAAGAGGGACACTCCCGTTATGGGCAACGATCGTATTTCCGGTCTCGAGATCGGTAATCAGGACAGCAGTGGCCGAAGGTGTGATGCCGGAGGACCTGACAAACCGATCAAGCGCTCCCGAGGCATCCACGGCAAGGATGTCACCGACGCACAATAGCGAAAGGACGAATATCCACAGAAGCCTGATCCTGCTGTTCGTAACCATCGTCATTATTTTCATAACCTCACGACTTACTATTCGCTCCATTCTCTTCTCCGGACTTTATTTCAGGATTGACTCTTCTCATCATTGCCCTCATCAGAATCTGTTTCANAACCTTTCTTTGAGCCCTCGCCGGACACTCCTCCGGGGCCTTCCCGTGAGATTAACAGTCCTCCGGTGTCNGGTCCGTTGGAATCNTCTTCATTCCNGACGACATAGATGTCATAATAAGAGAGAAGAAGCGTCGTCAGGGGGAGAGCGATGATAAGGCCGAGGAATCCGAGCAGGCAGCCCCAAACGGAAAGGGAAAGGAGGATAATGGCAGGATTGAGACCCATCACCTTACCCATGATCCTGGGAGTCAGGATAAGATCCTGAATACATTGGACCACGACATAGACCGCCATACACTCCCAGAAGATAACCCAGAAGTCAACACCGTTGGCGGCAACGGCAACGAGACAGAGCAGGGCGGCGATCGGGAGGGAGATGACCTGAAGATAAGGGACCATATTGAGGATTCCGATGAAGAGACCAAGTATCACACCCATCGGAAGTCCGATAATCAGAAAACCGATCGAGAACAGNATTCCGACAGACATTGCGATGATGAACTGACCTCGAAAATAACGGTTCATCGCATTCTTAATGTCGTCGAAGACACGGAAGGTGGTACGGCGGTGACGATACGGGACCAGCTGGCGGAAAGAGAGCATCAGCCGCTCGTAGTCGAGCATGATGAAAATCAGATAGAGGACANCGATCAGCCAGCTTACGGCGGCGGCCACGATCGCGACGCCACTCGAGACGAACGACCATGTCTTCGAGAGCGAGGTCTTCGCCAGTTCGATCCATTGCTCGCGGGTCAGATAGCGCGAGATTACGTCAAAATCGACATTCTGACGGATAAACCGGTGTATCTTCTCCGACACGTATGGAATCTGGATCTGTCGCGACGTGTAGGCGCGGATCATCTCGGCCATCTCGCTGACCTCGCTGACAAGATAGGGAATGAAAATCCAGCAGAATAGGGCCACGGCCGCGAGAGACTCGATCAATGTCAGGACGACGGGAATAAACCGGCGCCGGCAATGGGTCCATTTCTGGTTCCACCGCACAATCGGCTCAAGCATATATGCGATCAGGCACGCCACGAGGAAAGGGAGAAGCACACTCCGGAGAATGTCGAGCAACATGAGGACTGCGACGACAATGCAGATCGAAAACACGATCCTCACGACCCGGTCAAATGTATATGGCTGACGGTTTCTCATTCTAATTTCAGTTTGACGGATGCTTGTTTGAGTTTGACGGATGCTTATTTCATTTTATCGAACCGNTCCGGATCACCAACGACCCAGACGATATCGCCGGGAAGGAGCACGGTCTCGGGCGTCGGGTTGAAGAAATCTTCGTCACCTCGTTTGATCTTGATCAGCATGCTGTAATAATCTCCGCGTATGTCAGTCTCCGAAAGCGGTTTTCCAACAACNGGAGACTTGTCTGTCAACNCGATGCNCTTCAGCTCGACGGCAGGCTGTTTTGTGGGTGGCTGGGAACCATGGGCACCCGGAGCTGTCATGGATTCGTTCAGCCGTTTGATCTGATCATCGGTGCCTATCACTCCGACAACATCGCCGGGGAAGATGCGTGTCTCGCCTGAAGGAAGCGGCATCAGGTGATCGCCGCGCCGGATCGAAGAGATGCTGACCCCGAAGTCCGAACGCCAACCCGAGTCTCGCAGCCGGTCACCGACAAACCTGCAGTCCGGACCTACTTCAATATAGGCCTGGTGGAGGTCGGANACGAGNTTATTGTTCTTTCCCGACCGGATATTCTCGCGGAAGTTAAGATTGTCCATGAATTTCTTCTCGATGTTGCGGTAACGGTGGAGAAGTCGGGTCGAGGCGAAGACGATGATCAGCACAAAACTTATAGTTCCCACTACCCAGGCAGTGAGGGCGCTGTAGGCAAGCGAGACAAAATAGACGATAAACAGGAGGGTGATGATGTAGCGGACAATCCGCATTGTCATCAGGGGCACATCATAAAAGCTGGCGGTCGCATGAAGCTTCATCCTCTCGTCGGGCTTTGTCGAGCTGAAGGAGAGCGCGACAAGAAAGGGGGACATCGCGGCAAGCGTGGCGATAGTCGCGATCAGCCTGCCCCATTCTGCCGAGAAACCTTCGAGCATGGGGAAAAGGAACTGGCGCGAGACGAGAATGATAGCGACCAGAATAACACTATACAGGACCAGACGCCACAGATAGCGCGCAATAATGTCTTTCCACAGGCGCTTGGTCTCATTTGAGTCGCTGACCTGTGAGGAGTATCTGTTAATCAGGAACTGCAGGGGTCCGGGAAGATGTTTCTCGACGAACCCGTAGGCCGGTTCGGCCATCTTGATAAAATATGGAGTCGTGAAGATTGTGATGACTGACACCGCGACAATGATCGGATAGAGGGACGGGGTGAGGACCCCGAGGCTCATTCCGAGAGAGGCGATGATGAAGGAGAACTCACCGATCTGGGTCAGGGAGAAGCCGCTCTGCATGGCGACACGCAATGTCTGGCCCGTCAGGAGCATTCCCAGAGTACCGAAAACTATCATGCCGACAATCACTACAGCGGCGAGCAGGAGAATCTCACTCCAATAGGTTCCGAGCACTGTCGGATCCACCATCATCCCGACCGAGATGAAGAAGACGGCACCGAAAAGATCTTTCAACGGCTGCACGACGCGTTCCATCCGTTCGGCAAACATAGTTCCGGCCAGAATTGAACCCATCACGAAGGCCCCGAGCTCGAGCGAGAATCCGCATATAACGGAAAATATAGCCATCGAGAAACAGAGGGCCATGGCGACCACACGGAGGGTCTCGCTGTTAAGGTAGGAGGAAATACGGCTGAGGAACGAGGGGAGCACATAGACTCCGACGACAAACCAGATTATGAGGAAGAAGACCAGTTTGGCAATCGAGAACAGAAGTTCGGACCCTTTGACATCTCCCATCGCGACAGATGAAAGAAGCACCAGCATCAGGACGGCAAACAAATCCTCAATTATGAGCACGGCGAGCACAAGGGATGCGAATTTCTTCTGTTTCAGTCCCAAATCCGTGAAGGCCTTCAGGATTATCGTCGTCGATGACATGGAGATCATGCCCCCGAGGAAGATACAGTTGATAGTATCGAGATGGAGCAGGCACCCGACGCCAAAACCGGCCATCGTCATTCCCGTGATGATCACGAGCGCAGTCACCATCGCCGAACTTCCGGAGTTCATCAGTTTCTTGAAGCTGAACTCAAGGCCGAGAGTGAACATGAGGACCACGATTCCGAGGTCTGCCCAGAACTCTATGTTCTCAAGATTCGATATCGAGGGAAGATAGACGAATTTTGGGCTCGCCAGGAATCCGGCGAGGATATAGCCGAGCACGACGGGCTGTTTCAGTTTCTTGAAGAGCAGAGTCGCGAAAGCTCCGAGGAGAAGAAGCCATGCAAGATCGGCTATCAGTCCATTGGTGTGGCTCTCCTCTGCCGATACGGTCGAGTCGGGAGAGGCCTGTTCGGTGAAGGTCTGGACAGTCTCGTCAATCGTGGGAGCTCCGGAGGTCATTGAGATAGCCGCGGTGGACTGTGTCGCGTCGGCAGGGGCTGTCATGATCATAGGTCGACTTGGCTTGAAAGGTTAATGGATTTTGTGGGATTCAGTTTGCTCAACTCTCCGACTACGGGAAGCAGGTTGGAGTGGACAGGAGCGAGGATCACCAGATTGAGTTCGGACTCATCGCGGTCATAATTATATTCGGCATAGAATGTCGAAAGATGTATTCCGTGGTCGGCAAGCAGTTCCCTATATGGATCTATATTCTCGACAATTCCGTGAAGCTTCAGATTCAGCACCTTGCTGTTCTGACCGATCGAATGGCTATGTTCGAATTGGTCAATTCCGAAGAGCACGAAGAGTATCAGAAGAGTCGTGACGAATGATTCGACATACATTCCGACACCGACGGCCATTCCGATTATGGCCGTGATCCAAATTCCGGCGGCTGTTGTCAGTCCGCGGACGGACCCTTTCATCTGGATCATCGCGCCGCCACCCAGGAAGCCGATACCGGTGATCACCTGCGCTGCTATACGTCCCGGATCGCCGTTTTTCAGACCCATGTAGACCTGCGGGACATAAATGGAGAGGAGCATGGCCAGACAGGCTCCCATTGAGATGAGGGCGAAGGTACGTATCCCGGCAATCTGCCCTTTGTGTTTGCGTTCGGCGCCGACAAGCGCGCCGAGCGCCATGGAAATCAGCAGACGCACGACGGCATTCAGNAGATTGACCTCTGTCGACCGACACGCATCCATAAAATTGCCAAATAATTCTTGCATTCTGCAAAGTTAATTAAAAATGTGTGAGCCACCAACCTGAAATCCGGCTAATCCGGGGCCCGGACAAAACAAGAGCCCGTCATATAAAAAATTGATGTCACAAGGGCCCTGATACAGACTGTGGCGCACCGAAATATGATTCGGCACGCCACATCGTAAAAGAATATTTTGAGAGGAACCCTCTTGCGGANGACCGCAGGAAGCGGTTTTGAGAGCCCATTTCATAAAATGGGCTCTCAGTCCTGAACGGTCAGNGGACGGACCTTATGGNTCATGATCTCTCCGGCGAATGCACGGTCCCCGACGGTCCGGAAACCGAGACGGTCATATAGACCTTCGGCACGGTGATTGGTCTTGTCGACAAGCAATCCGGTCGGTTTTCCTGCCTCCGCACCGAGGCGGCAGACGGCAGTGATCAATTCTCCGGCAATCCCTCGGCCCCGATATTCCGGAAAGACGGCAAGCGAATCCAGATACCATTCGGAGGGATCGGTCTCGTCAGTCATGTGACTGTCAATCCGGAAACCGTTTCTCTTCGCGAATTCATCGAGAAACCTGCGCCGGAGCTCTTCGAGGCGCGCTCCGTCATAGCTGATCACCATTCCGAGCACGTTTCCCTCTTCGTCGACCGCCTTCAGGGTGTTTCGCCACGAGTACTGGGAATCGTCCGAGTCGCCACAGGCCGTGAACAGATCCTCTATCTCATCGAGCGACCGGCCCTCGCTTGCGAAAGACTCGCATAATTCCTGACCCAGAGCCATCATGATAGTCCGTGCTATCAGACGGCCGTCTCCTGGTTCAGCCGGGACTATCCTCATCAGTATTCGCAGTTGTTCGGATAGCGGGGGAAGGGAATCACGTCACGGATATTCTGCATTCCCGTCACAAACAGGACGAGACGCTCGAATCCGAGNCCGAAACCGGAGTGGGGAACCGTTCCGAAACGACGGGTATCGAGATACCAGTCCATACCTTCGATTCCGATCTCCTTGATTCTGCCCTGGAGCTTCTCGAGATCTTCCTCACGCTGTGAACCACCGATGATCTCTCCGATTTTCGGGAAGAGCACGTCCATTGCGCGGACAGTCTTTCCGTCGTCGTTGAGCTTCATATAGAAGGCTTTGATCTCCTTGGGATAGTCTGTCAGGATCACAGGCTTCTTGAAGTGTTCCTCGACGAGATAACGCTCGTGTTCGGAAGCGAGGTCTACACCCCAGTAAACCGGGAACTCGAATTTCTTGCCGCTCTCTTCGAGAATCTTGATGCCTTCGGTATAGGGGAGGCGGACGAAATCGTTGTCAACAACAAATTTCAGTCTGTCGATCAGATCTTTGTCGAAGTGTTCGGAAAGGAACGCAATATCATCGGCACAATGCTCGAGAGCATAGCTGATGCAATATTTGATGAATTCCTCTGCAAGATCCATATTGTCTGCGATCTCGTAGAACGCCATCTCGGGTTCGATCATCCAGAACTCCGAAAGGTGTCTCGGAGTGTTGGAATTCTCGGCACGGAATGTCGGTCCGAAGGTGTAGATACATCCGAGGGCAGTTGCACCAAGCTCACCTTCAAGCTGGCCCGACACCGTGAGGCAGGCCATTTTTCCGAAGAAGTCCTTGGAATAGTCTACTGCTCCATCCTCTGTCCGGGCTGGATTGTTGACATCCAGCGTGGTCACCTGGAACTGAGCTCCGGCGCCTTCAGCATCCGAAGCTGTGATCAGCGGAGTATGGAAGTAGTAGAATCCCTTGTCATTAAAGAACTTGTGGACAGCATAAGCAAGGGCNTGACGGATCCGGAGGACCGCTCCAAAAGTATTTGTACGCGGGCGCAGGTGCGCGATCTCGCGAAGGAACTCGAGNGAGTGACCTTTCTTCTGGAGAGGATATGACTCGGGGCTCGCGGTTCCGTAAACCTGAAGCTCTTCAGCNTGCACTTCGACAGACTGACCTTTGCCCATTGAAGCGACGAGGAGACCCTGGACACGGATTGATGAACCTGTGGTCACGGGGCGGAGCTGATCTTCGGAGAACTTCGNGAGATCGAAGACAATCTGAAGATTCTTGATCGTCGTTCCGTCATTGAGGGCAACGAACTGAACGTTCTTGTTACCGCGGCGGGTGCGGACCCATCCCCGGACGTCGACAACGCTTCCGACATATTTGTCGGGATCCTCAAGAAGCGCCTTTATTGTGGTTCTCTTAATATCTTTCATGATTTCTCAATTATTCAAAGAATCCCATGCGATTATTCGAAGGCACCCATGCGGAGGAAGTTCACCTCTTCCTGGGTCAGATAGCGCCAGCGTCCGCGGGGAAGGTTCTTCTTGGTCAGGCCTGCGAAATAAACGCGGTCAAGCTTGGTCACGCGATAGCCGAGATGTTCGAAAATGCGACGGACAATGCGGTTGCGTCCGCTGTGGATCTCGATACCGGCCTGATTGNGGTNTGTATNTGAAACATAGNTGATTGCGTCTGCATGGATTTCGCCGTCGTCGAGCTCGATTCCGTCAGCGATGCGCTGCATGTCCTCTTCGGCGATGGGTTTGTCGGTCCATACGTGATAGATTTTCTTCTTCACGAACTTCGGGTGTGTCAGCTTGGAGGCGAGTTCGCCGTCGTTTGTCAGAAGCAGCACACCGGTCGTGTTGCGGTCAAGACGGCCGACGGGATAGATGCGTTCCTCACATGCGTTCTTGACGACATCCATCACAGTCAGGCGTCCGTTCGGATCGTCGCTCGTGGTCACGCAATCCTTGGGCTTGTTGAGAAGCACATAGCATTTGCGTTCGGGAGTAACGACCTTGTCGTCATATTCGACCACGTCGGTGCGCTTGATCTTGGTTCCGAGTTCGGTCACCACCTCACCGTTGACCTTCACTTTTCCGGCTGTGATAAATTCATCTGCCTCGCGGCGTGAACAGATTCCGGCGTTGGCCATGTATTTGTTGAGGCGGATCGGTGCATCCGGATCGATGTCTTCGAGAACGTAGTCTATCTGGCGGGGACGGGGAGTGAATTTCTGCTGGCGGTTCGGTTTATTGTACCCACCCTGATTGCGGTTGAATCCGCCCTGCTGGCGATTGTTGTAGGCTCCGGGACGGTTCTGGTTGTAGCCGCCCTGATTGTAGCCACCCTGACGCTGCTGGTAGCCGTTCTGGTTATATCCGCCCTGACGGTTGTTGTAACCGTTCTGACGGGGCTGATAACCGTTCTGGTTGTAACCGCCCTGACGGTTGTTGTTGTATCCGCCCTGACGCTGCTGATAACCGTTCTGGTTGTAGCCTCCCTGACGGTTATTGTTGTAACCGCCCTGACGCTGCTGATAGCCGTTCTGGTTGTANCCNCCCTGACGNTTGTTGTTGTAGCCGNNCTGACGNNGCTGNTAGCCGTTCTGGTTGTANCCNCCCTGACGGTTGTTGTTGTAGCCGTTCTGACGGGGCTGATAACCGTTCTGGCGGGGCTGGTAGCCGTTCTGACGGGGCTGGTAGCCGTATGACTGCTGTTCCTGAGCACCCTCCTGGTGTTCTCCGTCTGTCGTAGGTTTGTAGGCTTCGGCCTTTGTCTCATCCTGACTCTGAAGGCCGGGAGTATATGGGCGCTGCTGGTAGCTTCCCTGATTCCCGTATCTGTTGTAGGGACGCGGCTGATAACCATCGCGGTTCTGATAGCCCTGTCCGTAAGCCTGGCGAGGCTGATAGCCCCCTTGATTCTGGGGATAGTCTGAGTTTTGATAATGATCGCCACCCTCCTGTGAGGGAGCTGCCGAAGCACCGATTCTCGGTCTNTTAGGTTTTTTTTCTTCTTCCATNTCCNTNTTTAGAAAAGCATTTTTCGTGTTCCCCNTNGCAATCACTGNCTTAGACNCNGGGAGTCATGACATTTTTGAATTTTAANGTATTTTCCCTAATTATTGCACAAAAGTAATAAAATATTCCGAAACACGCAAACCAAACGGAGTAGATCTGTAAACGACAGGCGACGTAAACAAAAAGCGGGCATCCTTATTGTAAAAAAGTTAAAAAAAAAGTAATTTTGCGAGGTTATGAAAAGGATATCAGATTACGCACTGATGGCCGAGAAGGCTATCCGCGACGCCGGATTCGGCGCCGGCAATCCCTCCTCTCTCTACTCTCCGATCGAATATGGAATGGAAGCCGGAGGCAAACGCCTCCGNCCGGTCCTGATGCTGATGGCCGCCGAGGCTTTCGGCGGGGACCCGGAGAAGGCACTCGTGCCGGCCACAGGCATTGAGCTTTTCCATAATTTCACTCTTCTTCACGACGATGTGATGGNTGATTCGGATACAAGACGCGGCCGTCAGTCCGTAAGGGCAAAGTGGGACGACAACACCGCCATTCTCTCCGGAGACGCGATGCTCACCATGGCCACCCGACGGATCGCCGCTGTCCCGGACAATATCCTGCGCCCGGTGCTCGACAGATTCAATCAGATGGCGATGGAAGTCTATGAGGGTCAGCGACTCGATATGGATTTCGAACAGATGCCGACGGTTTCTCCGGACCAATATCTGGAGATGATCGGCAAGAAAACCGGTGCTCTTCTCGGAGCATCGGCCGCGATAGGCGCCCTGATCGGCGGTGCGTCTGAGGAGGATGCCGACGCGATGTATCAGTTCGGAATGAAACTCGGAACGGCCTTCCAGATTGAGGATGACCGTCTGGATACTTTCGGAGACCCCGCAGTCTTCGGCAAGCCTATAGGGGGAGACATCCGCAACAACAAGCAGACATTCCTGATGGTATCGGCCCTTTCTGCCGGAGGGGAGGATGCCGAGGCTCTCCGCAATGTCATTAGCCTCCCACCTTCCGACACTAAGGTGAAGGCTGCGACACGTATTTATGAACGGATGAAGATGCCTGAGATCTGCACAAAAGCAGTCCGTGAGTTTTCTTCGGAGGCCATAACCGCACTGAAAAAGACTTCCCTTTCTCCGGACAGCAAGGATGCATTCCGTCTGCTCGCCGAGAAGCTGACCGGCCGCAAAAAATAAAACGGCCGCAAAAAAATAAAACTGACTGCTGTCGGGCCACAAAAAACAAGAGCCTCAGATGATCGACACCCATACCCATCTCTATTCACATCGCTTCGACGACGACCGTCGCGAAGCGGTCCGGCGCGCACTCGACGCCGGAGTGAAGGCAATGATTCTTCCGGGGGTCAACCTTGAATCGGTCGAACCGATGATCAGTCTCCGGAATGAGTTTCCGGATGTAATGTACCTCGCTCCGGGGCTCCACCCGACCGATGCCGGCGAAAACTGGCGCGAAGAGGTCGCGGAAATATGGAAACGGACCGAGAAGGAACCTGCTGTCGCGATCGGCGAAACCGGAATCGACCTTTATTGGGATAAGGAGACTCTCCCGAGACAAAAAGAGGTATTCACACATCATCTCCAGGTCGCGGCGGAGCGCAATCTTCCTGTCATCATCCACAGCCGTGAAGCGACCGACCGGTCTCTTGAGGTGATCGAAAGCTTCAGCGGGACACTGCCTCCACTTGTCTTCCACAGTTTCACGGCCGGGCCGGACGAAGCGCGAAAAATTCTCGACAGGACGGACGCGATGTTTGGCATCAACGGGGTCGTGACATTCAAGAATGCGGCCCCACTCCGCGAGGCAGTGAAGATCATCGGACTCGACAGAATCATGCTCGAGACAGATTCACCCTATCTCGCTCCCGAACCTAACCGAGGAAAACGGAATGAAAGCGCGTGGGTTCGCAATGTGGCTGACCGTCTGGCCGACATTTTCGGAACAGACTTCGCAAAGATTGATTCAGTCACAGACCGCAACGCCATCGATTTCTTCAGACTCTGAATTAAAATAACATAACCTTGCCCTCACTCCCCCTCACCCAACCGGTCCCGATCTTCATGCTTGTGCTCGGGATCATCCTGCTCACCCCGCTGTTGTTCGGACGGCTTAAGATTCCGAATATCGTGGGGCTGATCCTCGCCGGTGTGATCGTAGGGCCATACGGGTTCAACCTTCTTGCCCGGGACGCTTCTTTCCAGATTTTCGGTCAGGTGGGCATCCTTTATCTGATGTTCCTCGCCGCGATCGAGATCGACATGTATGACCTGCGGAAGAATTTCAGGAAAGGCATCGGGTTCGGTCTCCTGACGTTCATCATTCCGATGGGAATCGGAATATTGAGTGCGAGGTTGCTGTTCGGGGTTTCAATGACGACAGCCGTTCTGTTGGCTTCGATGTATTCATCCCACACTCTTGTGTCATATCCGCTTGTCTCGAAATTCGGATTGACAAGCGCCCGGGGGGCAGTGATCGCAGTCTGCGGCACGATAGTGACGGTCCTGCTGTCACTTCTCGCGCTGGCCGAGGTTGTCGCAATCAGCAGCAAGGGTTCTTTTGACTGGAACAGTCTCGGGATGTTGCTTGTGCTGATGTGCATGTATGCCGTGGCGGTCGGATGGAGCTTTCCGATCATGACACGCTATTTCTTCCGCAAGATAAGCAATCCTGTCAGTCAGTTCATTTTCGTTCTTGCGATGGTGTTCCTCGCCTCACTGCTCGCGCAGGTGATCGGTCTCGAATCCATCCTCGGCGCTTTCTATGCAGGTCTGATTCTGAACCGTTTCATCCCGAGACGTTCGGCCCTGATGAGGCAGATCGATTTTGTGGGTAATGCTATCTTCATTCCTTATTTCCTGATCGGGGTCGGGATGCTGATCAACGTTCATGTCGTCTTCAAGGGATGGGGTGTTCTCTGGGCCGCATTTATAATGGTGAGCACGGCGCTGAGTTCCAAATGGATTGCGGCGTGGGGAACACAGAAGATATACGGGCTTTCCAACTCTGACAGACGTCTGATGTTCGGACTTTCGAGCGGCAAGGCGGCCGCTACCATCGCAGCAACGATGATCGGGTTCCAATATAATCTGCTCTCCGAGGACCTCATGAACGGAGCCGTTGTGATGATCCTGATCTGCTGCATCGTCGCCTCAGTGACCACGGAGCGCGTCTCACTGAAGATCAGGCTTGAGAAGTCTGCCGCCGAGATCGAGAGCGAGGGTATCGAAAGTACAGGGTTTGCCCGTCAGATCGTTGCCGTCGCGAACCCCTTCACAGCCGAGGGATTGATGAAGATGGCGGTCTTCATGAGGAATGTGAGGAACACGGATCCGGTGACGACACTTTTCGTGCGCAACAATGACGATCCGAAGGTCATCAGGATGGGTCGCGAGGCGCTCAGGAAAGCATCGGCGGCCGCTTTGGGAATGGATACGCGGGTCAG
>WFLX010383329.1_pt1 | contig 14657 bp, 14 predicted proteins | sample 4967041 | NCBI WGS metagenome assembly WFLX01 (sample SAMN12857096, study PRJNA449069) | gut metagenome | isolation source: stool from male and female vole | host: Microtus ochrogaster | place: USA:Florida | collected 2017
CGATTTTGAAAAAGTCGGCAGACTGCCACAAAGCTTGCCAAAATCTGATGAATATATTTCAACAGAAGTCGGTGATATAATGCTGTATCAGGGAAAACAGATGACGATTTTTTATGATACGAATTCATGGTCATATACAAAACTCGGTAAAATAGATAATGTCACACAGGCGGAATTAAAAGAAATTTTTGGAACAGGCAGTGTATCGCTTACATTTTCTCTTGAAAGAAAAACAGGTGTATTCGATATGGAGAGTAAAACTGTTATGCTGAACAGTGGCTATGAAATGCCCATCCTTGGACTTGGCACATATAGCCTGCTTGACGATACCTGTGTTAATTCCGTTGTCGCTGAACTGCAAAGCGGCGGCAGACTTATTGATACAGCGTATATGTATCACAATGAAAAATCTGTCGGTGAGGGTATCAGAAAGTCGGGTGTCCCGAGAGAGGAAGTTTTTGTAGAAACAAAACTATATCCGAATCAGTATGCGGACGCAGCAAATGCGATTGATGAAGCACTTGAAAAACTTGATGTGGATTACATAGACCTAATGTTGCTACACCATCCTGGAACGAATGATGTAGAGGCTTACAAGGCTATGGAGCAGGCTGTCGCTGACGGAAAAATACGTTCAATAGGACTTTCCAACTGGTATATTGAGGAGCTGGAAGATTTTCTGTCACAAATCACAATTATGCCTGCACTGGTACAAAATGAGATACATCCTTATTATCAGGAAATTGAAGTAGTACCGTATATTCAGTCGCTTGGTATTGTTGTACAAGGTTGGTATCCGCTCGGCGGCAGAGGCTATACGGCGGAATTACTTGGCGATGTAACGATCAATTCCATTGCAAAGGCGCATAACGTGACAGCAGCACAGGTAATTCTTCGTTGGAATTTGCAAAGAAATGTAATTGTAATTCCTGGCTCAAGCAATCCCGACCATATCAAGGAAAATCTTGACCTGTTCAGCTTTAATTTATCCAATGAGGAAATGGAGCAAATTAAGGCACTCAATCGTGATGAAAAGCATGATTGGTATTGATTTGATATATCTAATTTTCAACAGCCGTATTCAGGCAAAAATGCCAAGAATACGGCTGTTTTTTGTCCTATTCTAATCTACTCTAAAAGTCGATGAAAAGGGAGTTAATTGAGGGTGTACTAAAAAATTGAAAAATTTTTTGTATGAGCAAAATCAAAAAGTATAAGGTAAAATCAAAATGTTTAATTATCTGATAACATATCATTCATCAAATGAATATAATACATGTATACTATATTTGGGGAGGAAGATATGAATACTGAAAATTATGTCACAGAATCTCTGGAGCTTCATCTGTTTTTCGGACGTATCATGAAAGAGCATTCGCTGTTTCTGAAAGCCGGATTTACTCCGGTCAATTCTAATTTTTCTGCAAAAGCAGATTTTTACAAAAATGAATTTGAAAAACTTCTGAACCGTGCAGTTTCTCTCAGCAATGGAAGAATCAGCCGAAAAGTTCTGCATTCGGAAGAAATTGTGACTGAGTTTACCTTTACTGCTGAAAGACAAACGGAGAAACTGACAGGTATTACTATTAACAGTAACATAACGCAAAGAGAATTGAGATTAAATGAATGCAATTGCAATAATACGGCGGACATATTTTGTCAGGTAAAGGCTTTGAATCGGACTGCACTCAATCTGTTAAATGGCTTGATTGCTTTGAAAGAAGAAATACTCGGCAAGGTGCTCAGCTGTCAGATGTTTACGATGAATTATCCGCTGCTGATTGAACATATATTGAGGGAAGCAAAACTTTATCAAAAATATGTACAGATGCTCGAAGCAGACGGTACAATCAGTATGCAGTCAATGAAAGAAATTGAATGCTTTTGGAATCAGATCATGATGGAGCACGCTCTTTTTATACGGGGATTGCTTGATCCATCGGAAAAGGAGCTGTTTAGTTCAGCCGATATGTTTGCAAAAAATTATGCTTCTTTGCTTGAACGATGTCATAATGCCCAGAATAGAACCCTGACTGCTGATTCCATTACGGAAACAAAGAAGTTCAGAGATTTTAAAGCAGCAGGTGCAAAGGGAATTGAAAACTGTCAGATTCGTTCGCTGATTATTCCACTGCTTGCCGACCATGTTCTTCGTGAAGCGAATCATTTTATCAGAATACTTGAGAGTTGATGTATTATAGAATTACTGAGTCAATTTAAATATTACAGAAGATAAAAGTATTGTGGAATCGAAAATACTGTTAAGGGTACATTACATGAAAGCAGAAAGTTAATTCTCTGGCAGGTTGTGGCAATTTCGACGGATGGAAAAATTCTTGATTGAGAAATTTTCAATAATCATAATTGGAACGTTTTGAAATGCTGTTTTTAGCGAAAAAGAGCTTGCTTTGGATATTTAAGCAGGCTCTTTTGTTTTTGGTAAAAATCAGTTGTATTCAAACTCAAAGCTTGCACGATTACTTACAAATTCGCATAAGATTTGTTTTTTGTATGAAAACCGATAGTATGCCTTGCATGAAATACTTTCATGAATGGTTCTGCTCATTTTACCGTTATCCGGTGCAAAAAGCGGATGTGCGTTTTTCTCCAGCAACTTTGCAGTTAAGCGAAAATTTCCCTGCTGAACTGTAACGGTATTCTTACCAATATACTTCACTTTTGCTCCAAGGTAGGTTGCAATACGATATTCCTTTCCGTTTAACAGAACGATGCCAATAATTCCCGTAAAGTGAATCCCTAAGAACGGAATATCTGCAACAGACAGCATCAAAGAACCATTTTTGAAATGGCACTGCGTCCAGACGTATCTTTCCGGAAATGAAATACCGCAGTCGCCTTCAATATACCCAATTCCATTTTTAAAAATATATTGCTGTCTGTTGATTGTGATATGTCCATTGATTTGATGTTTCATACTAAAAACACTATGTCTGCACTGCATAAATGGAACGAATTTGAAAGGTCCCATGATGTCATATTGAATAGGGAAGATTCCACTGAATTTCAGAACACCTTGCACTGATATTTCTTTTGTCCTGATATTCAGATTTATAGCTTTCTGTGAAAAAATATATTTACCAATTTGTATATGCAGTGGATTCTCATGATATTGTAAATCACAAAAGGGAATATTAAATGCGGAATTATCTGTAATGATTTGCAATGACGCAGTTTTATTATTCTTGTTTTGATGATGAGCGGGGATAAAAGCGATTGTTTTTTCTTTCGTGCTGCACTTAAAATACCAACCCTTGAAATAGTTTTGATTGAACAAAATACGACCTCCCAAACCAGATTTCTATACGGATTAGTATTGATCTATGTAAAAATGGATATACTAACAAAAACAATTGGAGGCANAAAAANGANNAATCATNTGAAAAATACAANNAGTNCATANCTGTTACAGCATGCAGAGAATCCGGTAAACTGGTATACGTGGTGTGAGGAAGCCNTTGAAAAGGCAAAGTNTGAGGATAAACCAANTTTTCTGAGTATCGGCTACAGTACCTGTCATTGGTGCCACGTTATGGCACATGAGAGCTTTGAAGATGAAAAAACAGCGGAAATTCTGAATCGGAATTTTATNTCTATTAAAGTTGATCGNGAGGAACGTCCTGATATCGACAGTGTGTATATGATGGTATGTCAGGCATTTACAGGTAACGGCGGNTGGCNTATGAGTATCTTTATGACGTGGGATAAAAANCCATTTTTTGCAGGCACATATTTTCCGCCGAAGTNGCATTATGGAATGCCCGGATTTCNTGATTTGCTGAACGCNATTGCAAGTCAGTGGAATAATAACCGCAGGGAGCTTTTACAGTCCGCTGAACAATTCATTTCGCATCTAAAAAATGAGAGATTGGACAACACTAATGCAAGCAACGAGAATTTGATGGAAAATACAGTAAAAATATTTTCAGACAGTTTTGATGAAATCAATGGCGGATTTGGTTCTGCACCGAAGTTTCCAACTCCGCATAATCTTTTATTTTTGATGTTATACGCAAAGCAGAATCACGATTCTGATGTTTTGAAAATGGCAGAGAAAACACTCCTGCAAATGCGTAAAGGCGGTATTTTTGACCATATCGGTTATGGATTTTCACGATATTCAACGGACAAATATTTTCTTGTGCCGCACTTTGAAAAGATGCTTTATGACAATGCTTTGATGATTATGGCATATTCGGCAGCTTACAGTCTGACAGGTAATGAAATTTATCTCGATACAGCGGAAAAGACAGCGGAATATACTCTGCGTGAAATGACATCTCCGGACGGCGGATTGTACAGTGCACAGGATGCTGACAGTGAATGTGTGGAGGGAAAATTCTATACCTTCACACTGAATGAAATCCTTGACGTATTGGGTGAGGAAAAAGGCAGAAAATATGCACAGACCTACGATATTACAGAAGGTGGAAATTTTGAAGGTGTTAATATTCCGAATCTGCTGAAAAGCAATGACCCAACATCAGATTTTAGTGATGAATTGAAAAAGCTGTATGAATACCGTAAAAATCGCACAAAACTGCATCTTGACGATAAAATTCTTCTTTCGTGGAACTCCATGATGATCGCAGCGTTGTCCATGCTATATAGAGTTTCACACAATGAAAAATATCTGAATGCTGCTGTCAATGCACAAAAATTTATTGAAAAGAACTTATGTAACGATAGTCAGCTTTCTACAAGCTGGCGTGACGGAAAAAGTTCAGAAAACAGTTTTCTGGACGATTATGCTTGCTATATTGTTGCATTGATTGAACTTTATAATACCACTCTGGACAGCAGCAATCTTGAAAAAGCAGAACAATTCTGCACTGAAGCAGTGAAACGTTTTTATGACAATAAAAATTGTGGATTTTATCTTTCAGAATCAGCCAATACAGAACTTTTCATGAATCCAAAGGAAACATATGACGGGGCGATTCCAAGCGGAAATTCCGTTATGGTGTATAACTTTGTAAGATTATATCAGCTTACGGAGAACGAAAAATATCGTGTATTGGCTGAAAAACAACTGGAATTTTTGTCATCTCGGTCAAATGATTNTCCGNNAGGACATTNTATGTNTNTGTTGGCCAAAAATNCTNCATGAAANTCCACNNAGGNATATTACTGTTGNTNTGAAAGNGCGATCGGATTNGAAAAAAGTAAAGGAGAATATTCCGTTTTTAGCAAATATATCGGTGACACAGGAAATCAACGAATATCCGTTGCTGAATGAAAAAACGACCTATTATATCTGCAAAAATCACGCTTGTTTGCCGCCGACAAATGACTTTCCTATGGTGCTTTGATTCTTACAATAATAAAATAACAGCCGCAGTTTTCATTCTCCACTGCGGCTATATTGGCATTATGGATAAAAAACAAAGCGTGATTTTGTGCAGAATACAGAAATTTCAAAATACACTTGACTTAGAGTTCACTCCAGATATTATAATAGAAAGTACAAAGGACACAAGCGGAGGTGAATACATTGACGATCAAAGAAATCAGCGAAAAGTATGATATTTCACAGCATACGCTTCGGTATTATGAACGGGTGGGAATGGTACCACCTGTAACCAGAACAGCAAGCGGTATTTGTGATTATCAGGAAGAGGATATTAGGTGGGTAGAGCTTGCAAAGTGTATGCGCAGTGCAGGACTTCCGGTGGAAACTATGATTGAATATGTAAAATTAACACAGGAAGGCGATACCACTATTCCTGCGAGATTACAGTTATTGAAAGATCAGAAAGATTTGCTTCTGGAGCAAAAAAGCAAAATTGATGAGACGCTTGAACGACTGAATTATAAAATCTCACGATATGAAATTGCAGTTGAAACCGGAATACTTACATGGGAAGATGAAGCATAATTTAAAAATATTGATACGGAGGTATTTTTATGGCAAAGATTCTTATTGTTTACTACTCACGCAAAGGTGAAAACTACTGGAACGGCAGTATTAAAAGCATTGCAAAAGGCAACACAGAGCGTGTTGCAGAATTCATTCAGAAAGCTGTAGGCGGAGACTTATTTGAAGTGGACACTGTGCGTCCCTATGATAAAGACTACTACAAGTGTATTGACGAAGCGAAAAAAGAATTGCAGGAAAACGCACGTCCGGAAATAAAGGCATATCCCGAAAATTTTGAAAACTATGACACCATTTTTGTAGGTTATCCCAACTGGTGGGGTACAATGCCGATGTGTATGTTCACACTTCTTGAAAAGTACGATATGCTTGGAAAAACAGTTATTCCGTTCTGCACTAACGAGGGTAGTGGAATGGGTTCAAGTGAACGTGATCTGAAAAAGATCTGCAATGGAGCAACCTTTAAAAGGGGACTTTCTATTCACGGTGCGGAATCTGAACAGTCCGAAAGTAAGGTCGCTGTATGGGCAAAGAAATCTGTTTGAGGAGGAATATTATGTCAGATTATTTTGGAAAAGAAGTACCTAAGCTTGGATTTGGTCTTATGAGACTTCCACAGAATCAACAGGGTACAGATATCAAGCAGGTTAAAAAAATGGTGGATCTTTTTATGGGATCTGGATTTACATATTTTGATACGGCATTTGTCTACGGCACTTCCGAGGAAGATACGAAAAAAGCGCTTGTTGAGCGTTATCCGAGAGAATCTTATACTCTCGCAACAAAGATAAACGCATTTATGATGGCACCTGATGAAAACGCTGCTAAAAATCAGTTTTATAAAAGCCTTGAACGAACAGGCGCAGGATATTTTGATTATTACCTGCTTCACGCCTTTATGGAAAACAACTACGAAAAATATGATACATTTCATATATGGGATTTTGTAAAGGAACGAAAAGCCGAAGGACTGATCAAATATTTTGGTTTTTCGTACCATGCCGGTCCGGAATTGCTTGACCGCTTGCTGACAGAGCATCCGGAGGTTGATTTCATACAGCTTCAGATCAACTATGTTGACTGGAATGACCCGAATATTGCCTCTCGTGCTAACTATGAAGTTACAAGAAAGCATGGAAAGTCTATTGTGGTGATGGAACCTGTCAAGGGTGGTACGCTTGCTGATCCTCCCGAAGAAATCAAGAAACTTTTCAAGGCATATAACCCTGATATGTCCTATGCATCATGGGCGATTCGCTTTGCAGCGTCTCTTGACGGTATTATTACTGTGCTGTCCGGTATGTCCAATATGGAGCAGATGGAAGATAATCTGTCATACATGAAAAACTTCCAGCCGCTGAATGAAGAGGAACAGAAAATTATTCAGGAAGCACAGAGTATTCTTGGCAATTCATCTACGATTCCATGTACTGCCTGTCATTACTGTACTGACGGATGTCCCAAAAATATTCAGATACCTGATATTTTTATCGCAATGAATAAGCAGCTTGGAAACGGACAGATTGCAGATGCACAAGATTTATACAAGTCTGTAACAGAAGATGGACGAAAAGCTTCGGACTGCGTAGCATGCGGTCAATGTGAGTCTGCTTGTCCGCAGCATCTTAATATTATTGACTATCTTAAACAGGGAGCTGAGATGCTGGAATAAGATGTATCACGTGAGTATCTGAGATATAATTAGAAAGGAGAATTTAATTTGAGTATGAAAAAAGATGTTGTGATATTAACCGGTGCGGGTCAGATTGGTATGGCGATAGCACGCAGAACAGGTTTTGGAAAGAAGATAGTGATCGGAGACAAAAACTTTGAAAACGCCCGGAGTATTTCAAAAATCATGAACGATGTGGGATTTGATACGACACCTGTTGAAACGGATATTTCTTCCCGCATATCGATATTAAATCTGATTGCCGAGGCTCAGAAGTATGGTGAAATATCTGCGATGATAAACGCTGCAGGAGTATCTCCGAGTCAAGCTCCTATTGAAGCAATATTGCAGGTTNATCTGTATGGAACNGCAGTGCTGCTNGAGGAGGTTGGCAAGGNCATTAAANCGGGTNGTGTNGGAGTAACANTCTCAAGTCAAAGCGGTTTTCGTATGCCTGCACTNACGCCTGAGCAGGACGAACTGCTTGCAACGACTCCAACCGAAGAACTGCTGAAATTGGAAATACTTCGCCTTGAAAATATCAAAGATACCCTTCATGCATATCAGATGGCGAAACGCTGCAACGAGAAGCGTGTAATGGCGGAGGCAGTCAAATGGGGAAAGCGTGGTGCAAGGCTGAATGATATTGCTCCCGGAATCATCGTTACGCCGCTCGCCATTGATGAGTTCAACGGACCGAGAGGTGATTTCTACAAAAATATGTTTGCAAAGTGTCCTGCCGGTCGTCCCGGAACTGCTGATGAGGTCGCAAATGTTGCCGAGCTGCTTATGTCGCCTGCCAGTGCATTTATCACAGGTTCGACGATACTGATCGACGGTGGTGCTACTGCAAGCTATTACTACGGAGAACTGAAACCGTAAGAAAAGGAGACTACAGCAATGAATAGACAGGAAAAAAGAGTGGATCTAAGAAATTCAACGCCTGAAGAAAATGAACAGAGAAAACAACAGACACAGCTTATTTTTAAGTTGAATCACACAATGCCGATGACAGAGGAATATGCCGGAGTGTTACAGGAATTATTCGGTGACAAACTGGGTGCAGGAAGCTATATTGCTGCTCCGTTACAAGGTGTTTGTATGGAAATGGTCACGATAGGAAAGAATGTTTATATCAACAGCAATGCTTTGATGATGTCCAGAGGCGGAATCACCATTGAAGATGATGTTATGATCGCTGCAAATGTTTCTCTTCTTACCAACAATCATGACCCGTATGAAAGAGAAATACTTATCTGTAAGCCGATCGTAATCAGGCAGGGAGCATGGATCGGTGCAGGAGCTACGATTTTATCGGGAGTCACTGTGGGAAAATATGCAATCGTAGGTGCAGCAGCTGTGGTAACACATGATGTTCCGGATTATGCAGTTGTTGTAGGNAGTCCTGNGAAGNTAATAAAAACTCTGGATAGTTCAAAATTTGAATAATTNCATATGTAAAATTAAGGAGGCACCGCACAATCTTTGTNCAGTGTTACCTTAATACAAAAAATTTTTNTAAGGAGGCTATTGCTATGACAACAGCAATTGCAAGTAAAAAACTTTCAGTAAAAACACAGACGATCGGTGCTTTAATTGCACTGGTATCAGCGGTTGCACTTCCGCAGATCGTTCATATGATCGGAGCAGCTTCGGGTATGGGAACATCGCTTGGTGAAATCTTTCTTCCTATGCATCTGCCGATCATTCTTATGGGATTTCTTGTGGGATCTTATGCCGCAGGTGCAGCAGGTTTATTGAGTCNGNTTGTNAGCTTTGCACTTACCGGTATGCCTTCNAGTGTANTGCTTCNATTTATGATGATNGAGCTTTNTGTCTANGGAATTTNNNCNGGGCTACTAAGAANNGTAAAGATTNCGGTAATNGCCGGAGTNNTGATTGCTCAGATAGTAGGAAGAATAGTAAGAGCCGGTGCAATTGCAGTTGGTTTCTATGTATTTAATACAGTAGTTAATCCTACTGTAGTTCTTACAAGTATTACAGCAGGACTTTTAGGAATTATTCTCCAGCTTGTTATTATTCCACTTGCTGTATACAGACTGAAAGAGGCTGACAATGAATAATCTTAAACGTGCTGAAAATCTGCTGAAAAACGGCGATTTCACCTGCGTATGCTGTAACGATACCGAAACACTTACAAGCCATAAACGTGGAGTTGCTCCGCTTCTGGAATGGCTTGACAGCGACATAAATCTGAAAGAATTTTCAGCAGCGGATAAAGTCATCGGAAAGGGTGCAGCGTTTCTTTACATAATGCTGAAAATAAAAGAACTCCATGCTAATGTTATCAGTAGGAGTGCGTTTGAAACACTGACAAAGTATCATATTCCGGTAACTTATGATGTGCTTACTGAAGCAATTCGCAATCGTGATAATACAGGATTCTGTCCGATTGAAACAGCAGTTTCAGAAATTACAGACCCTGACACAGCTATTTCTGTAATTCGTGAAACTTTAAAACAAATACAAAAATCATAACAACAATAAAACGACAGCTGTATTTTATGCGGCTGCCATTTTATTGTCAGAATTCCTACATACTCCTTATATTTCTCTGATAAAGAAGTATCTCTCATCTTTTGTAATGCCTGTAAAGCATAGTTATGTATTTAATATAAGTATTTGATTTTTTATCTGTTTTGTGATAATATGAATATATAAAGTTCAATTGAAAAAAACAAAGGAGAGTGTTGAAGTTTGAAATATGTAATACTTGGAAATTCGGAATTGAGCGTATCCCGAATATGCATGGGCTGTATGGGTTTCGGCGATGCACAGAAAGGACATCATTCATGGACGCTGGACGAAGAACATTCACGTAAGATAATTAAGCGTGGACTTGAGCTTGGAGTTAATTTTTACGATACGGCTATCGGTTATCAGTCAGGAACAAGTGAGCAGTACCTCGGCAGGGCAATCAAGGATTTTGCGAAGCGTGACGAAGTTGTAATTGCAACGAAATTTCTGCCGAGAACGCAGGAAGAAATTGAAGCAGGTATCAGCGGTCAACAGCACATCGAGCGTATGATAAATAAGAGTCTTGATAATCTTGGTATGGATTATGTTGATTTGTATATCTATCATATGTGGGATTGGAATACTCCGATTTACGATATTTTAGACGGTCTGAACAATGTTATTAAGGCTGGAAAAGCAAGATATATCGGTATTTCAAACTGCTATGCATNGCAGCTTGCAAAGGCAAATGCACTTGCTGAACGTGAGGGATTTGCNAAGTTTATAAGCGTACAANGACANTATAATCTCANCTTTCGTGAAGAGGAACGTGAAATGGCAATGCTGTGTGCGGAGGATAATATTGCTATGACTCCTTACAGCGCACTTGCAAGCGGACGACTTTCACGGCTTCTGAGTGAAACATCCAAGCGTGCCGAAGAAGATAGCTATGCCAAATTCAAGTATGATGCAACAAGAGAGCAGGACGAAATTATTATTCGCCGTGTGACCGAGATTGCAGAAAAGCATCATGTTACTATGACAGAAGTATCACTTGCATGGCTATTGACTAAAGTTACATCACCTGTGGTTGGGGCAACAAAGCTGCATCATATCGAAGGTGCGGTAAAGGCTGTTGACTTTGAATTGACAGCGGAAGAAATTACACATCTGGAAGAACCGTATATTCCTCACTCACTGGTCGGAGTAATGGCTCAGAACAAGCCTGTAAATGCGAACGATAGGCACGTATGGAGTACGGGGAATCAAAAAATTTAAGGAGGTCATAGTATGAAAAAATTAATATCGTTTTTGGTATCAGGTATCATGGCTGTAACTGCTTCAATGGCAAGCGGTATTGTAATAGGAGCAGATGAAGCTGTTGCTGAATCTGTAACATATACAATACAAGACGTTAAAAATTTACAGGACTTTCTGCTGACCAGACCGACAGAAGAAGATTTGTCAGGAAAGCCATATGATTTAAACGGAGATGACAGATGGGATGTATTTGATTTGTGTCTGATGAAGCGTGAGGTGCTGAAACAGATAGAAAATCAGAATGATACGCTTGTCGTATATTTCTCACGCACAGGAAATACTGAAAAAATTGCTGAATATCTCATTGATATAACTCATGNGGNCAACTATGTGATCGAANCTGCTGTACCNTATACAGATGAAGATATAGCATATACAAATTCCTCANGCNGTGCTANCAAAGAACAGAATGNCAAGACGGCACGTCCTGAAATTGCAGATCCCATTGAATCAATCGACAGCTATGATGTGATATATCTCGGTTATCCGATTTGGTGGGGCGAAGAACCTCGCATCATAGATACTTTCCTTGAAAGCTATGACTTTTCTGATAAAATCGTTGTGCCATTCTGCACATCGGCAAGCAGCGGAAATGCAGCAAGTGAAAGAAATATTGCAAATCTTGTACCGATCGGAAATCAACTTGAGGGAAAGAGATTTTCTGCAAGTGCATCAAAAGAATCAGTCGAAACATGGCTGAATGAAAAACAGGCTGAAATATCAGATATAAAAAAGAGTAACGAAAATATGCAGTATACATTGATAAAAGGCGGTACTTTTCAAATGGGAAGTCCGGAAAGTGAACCGGAACGCAGTTCCGATGAAATTCAGCATAGCGTGACTGTAGGAAATTTCTATATGTCAAAAACTGAAATTTCACAGAAAGAGTATCAGGAGATAATGGGTGTCAATCCCAGCGCAACGAAAGGCGATGATCTACCTGTTACCAATATCACTTGGTACGACGCTGTGCAGTACTGCAATAAACTAAGTCAGAAGGAGGGGCTTGCTCCTTGCTATACGATTTCGGGAAACACTGTTACTTGGGATAAAAGTGCAAACGGCTACCGTTTGCCTACCGAAGCCGAATGGGAGTACGCTGCCCGTGCTAATACTGACACGCCTTTCAATTTTGGAGACTATGTTCACAACAGCGATGCCAACTGCTACAATGCTTACGGCTACAATAACGATGCAAGCGGTAACTGGGTAAACGNCTCAGATGCATANCTGAGAAAGACAGTAGCGGTTNATCAGTATGCTGCCAATGNCTATGGTCTTTATAATATGCACGGCAATGCTGCCGNGTGGGTCTGGGATTGGTATAGTGAGTATGATTCCAAAACAACCACCAATCCTGTTGGTTCTGAAAGCGGAAACGCTAAGGTTGTCAGAGGTGGCGGTTGGAATGACCACCCAAAGCATATACGTTCTGCCTACCGTGGCGCTCAGCCTGCCGATGTAGGACTTTATAGCATTGGTATTCGTCCGGTACGAAATGCAGGAACTTCCTCGGGTGAGGTTAAGAGCGTTTACAGTGCTAAGACAGAGCAGAAAACCGGAAAAACTCTTATTGTATACTTCTCTCAGACAGGTAATACCGAGGGATTGGCTGATCTTATCCATGAAATGAGTGGTGCGGACATTGTTCGTCTGGAACGCAAGATACCCTATTCCTCCAGCAGTAACGGTCCTGTACTTTATGGCGAAGCGCTTGATGAACTGCGTGCCGAAGCTGTTCCTGAGCTGAAAGACTATCCGGATATTGAACAGTATGATACGATTCTCCTCGGTTATTGTAACTGGTGGTCGTCCATTCCTGCATCTGTTCGCAGTTTTCTGCTGCATGATGATTTCAGCGGAAAGACTATTGTTCCATTCTGTTCTATGGGTGGAGGTCGTTTCGGACAGACAATCAGCGCCATTGCAAAATTAGCTCCCGACAGCGTTATCAAGGAAGGCTTAGAGGTCACTTATTCTTCNTATGACCGTGATGAAATAGATAAGTGGCTGAAAGCAAACAACATAAATTAATTACGCCTGTACAGGCAGAATGGAGATTATTATGAATAAGAANATAGTNCANACCGCNGGAAAAGAACAACTNGGAGAATTTGCACCGATGTTTGCACATCTCAATGATGNCGTGCTGTTCGGAGAGGTATGGAATGAAGAAGCGATAGATGTTAAAACAAAGTGTATCATAACAGTTGTATCGCTTATGGCTTCAGGAATTACCGATACATCATTAACATACCATTTGCAGAATGCGAAAGCCAACGGCGTTACAAAAGAAGAAATTGCGACAATCATAACTCATGCAACTATGTATGTCGGATGGCCCAAGGGATGGGCAGTATTCCGCCTTGCAAAAGAGGTATGGAATGAGGAAACTCCTGCAATGACTGAAAAGGAAAAGTATCAGAATACCATTTTCTTCCCTATTGGCGAACCCAATGACGCTTTCGCACAGTATTTTGTTGGACAGAGCTATTTAGCTCCCGTATCAACTGAGCAAGTACCAATTTTCAATGTCACGTTTGAGCCTGCCTGCCGCAACAACTGGCACATACATCGTGCAAAAAGCGGCGGCGGTCAGATGCTTATCTGCGTTGGCGGACGTGGTTATTATCAGGAATGGGGAAAGGATGCAATTGAAATGAATCCCGGCGACTGCATCAACATTCCTGCTAATGTCAAGCATTGGCACGGAGCTGCTCCCGATTCATGGTTTTCGCATCTTGCTGTCGAAATAAACGGCGAGGAAACAGGCAATGAATGGTTGGAAGCGGTTTCTGACGAGGACTACGGCAAATTAAAATGATCGGAGAAATAATATGAAAAAAGCAGCATTAACAATACTTTCATTTTTCTGCATTTTTGCAATGTTCGGCTGTGGAAATTCTCAGACAGACAGTAATATTAATTCTGACAGTACAGTTCAGAATACTACAACAGAACCGACTGAATCAGAAGGAAAAAATGCAGAAAATTCTGATATAATTTTAACATCCGACTCCGCTGCAACACCTGAACATGAAGAGGAATCAGGCAATACGGATGATGAAGCTTTGGTCGTTTATTTTTCTGCGACAGGTACGACAAAAGGCGTTGCCGAACGCATTGCATCAGTGACAAACGCTGATTTGTATGAAATAATTCCTGCCGAGCCTTAGAGCCTGTTCAGTATCTGTTCAAAGAGAGAAAAAAGTGGTATAATGGAATAAATAAAACCATGAAAGCGGGAAAACGATGAGAAAAGAATATCCAAGTGACATCAGCAGAAAGCAA
>WFLX010295326.1_pt1 | contig 14650 bp, 7 predicted proteins | sample 4967041 | NCBI WGS metagenome assembly WFLX01 (sample SAMN12857096, study PRJNA449069) | gut metagenome | isolation source: stool from male and female vole | host: Microtus ochrogaster | place: USA:Florida | collected 2017
CAGTCGGCAATGTCGAGAGGACCGTTGACAATCACCTCGGCCACCTTGAGACCGTCGCCGGTGTAGGAATCATCGAAGAAGGCGCCGAGCTCGGCCACGCTTCTCACCTTGGAGCCCTCAACCGAGCCATAGAAACGGGCGCCGGTGTGGGAGGCGTTGAGCTCGCCGAGCAATTCGCTGAGCAGCTCCTGGAAGTCGTAGTTATTATTGATGTGGGGGAGCATAGCGGCATAGGCGTCGCGATAGCCGGCCCAGTCGATGCCGTGGATTTCGGGGTCATAGAACTTGTCGGCCACCTGGCTGTAGACGTGGTCGAGAATATACTTGCGCTCGAGGGCGGGGCGGTAGGTGTGCTCGGTCTCAAACTGGATATTGCTTGTGCGGCCGTTGCCGAGCTCGAGTTTCTTGATTCCGCTGCCACCGCGCAGATAGAGATTGTTGACCTTCTCGTCGGGCACGAGGCTTCCGCCGCCGGCACCCTTAACGAGAATACGGGTTGAATGGTCGAGCAGGTCTCTCACCCAGAGGTCATAACCGCTTTCAAAGGCCGAGGTGTAGTAAATCTTCGTTCCGTCGGCGGCAAGCACTGCGTCGCTGAGGAAAGAGGAGTTGGGGGTGAGGCGGATAATGCGGTCCTGACGGTGGTCGAGGTCAAACTTGAGCTCTTTGTCCTTCTTGGATTTGTCGTCATCCTTCTTGTCGTCAGAATCCTCCTTATCCTTCTTGCCCTTTTTGCCTTTCTTGCCTTTCTTATCCTTCTTGTCTTTGTCGGAATCCTTATCGCCGTCTTTGTCTTTCTTCTTGTCGTCGGCCTCCTTCTTCATGGCTTCGGCCAGCTCGCGCTCCTCTTTCGAGAGGCGGAAGTTGTCGTAGGCCTCGCCGTCGAAGAACATGATGTAGACATCATTCTCGGCGCCCCAGCTGCCGTGGCTGCGATAGCCGGCGCGGTCGCTCGAGAAAATCATGGCCTTGCCGTCGAGCACCCACTTGGGATTGCCGTCGCTGTAGCCACTCTGGGTGAGGTTGGTCACCTCGCCCGAGCCGTCGGCCTTTACGAGAGCGATGTCGTGGTTGTTCCAGCCGCCGCGGTCGATATATTCCACGAGGAGCCACTTTGAGTCGGGGCTCCAGGCATAGGTTTGGTCGCCGTCGGTGTAGCTGTAGTTATATTCGGCGGGGAGCACCGTGCGCACCTTCTTCGACTCGAGATTGTAGACACACACCTCGGTGCGGTCGCGCAGGAAAGCTATCTCCTTGCCGTCGGGCGAGAAGGTGGGCTGGAAGCAGGCCTTCTCCTCAACGATGAGGGGCTCTTCCTTAAGCTCGCGGGCATAGGTGAACTTCTTGTCGTCGTCGCGCACGAGAGAGGTGCGGTAGATGCCCCACTTGCCGTCACGCTCGCTGCTGTAGATAATCGAGCGTCCGTCGGGAGCGAAGTCAACGTTGCGCTCCTGCTCGGGGGTGTCGGTGATGCGCTTGGTGGTGGAATAGTCGAGCGAGGTTACAAACACGTCGCCGCGGCTTATGAAGGCAATCTCCTTGCCCTTTTCGTTGAGGGCTATGTCGCCGCTGATGCCCATGTTCCAGCGGGCAATCTCGTCGGGCGAGAAGGTGTCGCCCACGATAGTCACCTCAAGCTTCTCGGGCTTGCCGCCGGGGGTGAGGGTGTAGATCTCGCCGTTCCAGCTATAGCAGAGCTTTCCGTCCTTTGAGGAGGTGAGGAATCTCACGGGGTGATATTTATAGTCGGTGAGCTGAGTCTCGGTCTTGCCGTCGAGGCTGCGGAGATAAACGTTAAATGTGCCGTCCTGCTCGCTGAGATAGTAATACTGATCCTTGCCGGGAGCCCACACGGGGTTGCGGTCCTCGCCTCTGAATGAGGTGAGCTTGGTGTAGGTGCGCTTCTCGGCGGGTTTGTTGACCGGAGTGGCCATCCACACGTCGCGGGCAATGGAGCTCTGATGATGTTTGCGGAACTCATCCTCATAGCCCTTCTTGTCGTGATAGAGCATGCGCTTGCCGTCGGGCGAGATCGAGATGTTTTCCATAGTGAGCGACGAGAAGAGCTGAGGTCTTCCGCCGTCGAGACTCACGCTCCATATCTGGGGGAACTGGCCCGAGGGGAACTGCGAGTCGGTCACGTCGGGCATCACCGACGATTTATATAACACTGTATTGCCGTCGAGGAAAGCGATGGGAATTTCGCCGGCGGTGTTGGTGGTGATGCGCTTGGGCTCTCCACCCTGGGCGTCGACAACATAGAGGTCAAGATTGCCCATGCGGTCGGAGGCAAACACAATCTTCGAGCCGTCGGGACTCCACACGGGGCGGGAGTCATAGGCGCGGTTGGTGGTGAGGGCGCGTGCCCTTCCTCCGTCAACACCCGCGATATAGATGTCGCCCATATATGAAAAGGCGATATTCTTTCCGTCGGGCGAAATGGCCGGATAGCGCAGCCACAGAGCGTCGCCCTCGGCCACAGGCACCGCTCCCCATGCGCCCGATGCTGAGGCAGCCAGGGCGGCCGCCACCATCATGGTCTTCAAATTATTCATGGATATGATATGATGTGATAAGATAGATTTGAAAATTCACAAGCAGTGAGTGGCAAAATTAGATATTATTTTCCACACCCACAAATCACTATCCCATCTCCGGGAGGGTAGGGCCATAAATGATGAAAGTGCACTACTTCACAGTAGCGCACCTCCCTCATAACCAAAATTCAAGTATGTAAAATTCTTTAAGTCAGATTGTTGTTTCTATGATCTGTTGTTTTGGAACCAACCTTGAGATTGAGATCCGAATTGTTATTGCAAAGTTAGCAATTTGAGCTGACCTGTGCAAGCGGAGGAATGCAAACAAACATTAAATAAACTAAATGAGGATTTTAACACTTTGAATCCCCCGCTTTTCAGGCGGCTTACATCACAAAAACGCCTCCGTGTCGCAAAAATTGTGTAACTTCGCGCTCTATAACCATTATTAACCATTATGAACACTTATTCACCTCCCCGCATACTTCTGGGCCTCACTCTCGACGAGCTTACCGAGCTGGCCGCCTACTACGGACTGCGCCCCTTTGCGGCCCGGCAGATGGCCCGCTGGCTATATGAGAAGCGCGTCACCTCGGTGGCTGAAATGACCGACCTCCCCGCCGCGGTGCGCCGCCGCATGGAGGAGGAGCTTGAGGTGGGACGCTATGCTCCCAAGGCCGAGGCGCTGTCGGTCGACGGCACCGCCAAATATCTCTGGGAGGGAGCCGGAGGCTGTGACATCGAATCGGTGTTCATACCCGACCGCGACCGCGCCACCCTGTGTGTGAGCTCGCAGGCGGGGTGTAAGATGGGCTGCACATTCTGCATGACCGGCCGCCAGGGCTTTCACGGTCAGCTCACCACGGCCCAGATTCTCAACCAGGTGTTTTCGGTGCCCGGCTCGGAGCGGCTCACCAACCTCGTGTTTATGGGCATGGGCGAGCCGGCCGACAATGCCGACAACGTAATCAAGGCCATCGAGATACTCACCGCCAAATGGGGAGCGGCGCGCAGCCCGGGACGCATCACCGTCAGCTCGATAGGCGCCATTCCGGGGCTGAAAAAGATTCTCGACCTCACCAAGGTGCATATCGCCATCTCGCTCCACTCCCCTCTCGCGTCGCAGAGGCTCGAGCTGATGCCGGTCGAGAAGGCGTTTCCGATAGCCGACGTGCTCAATCTGCTGCGCGGATATGATTTCGCCCATCAGCGCAGGCTGTCGTTTGAATATATAATGTTTGACGGTGTCAACAGCTCGATGCGCAGCGCCGCCGCCCTGGGCAGGATGCTCAAAGGGCTCCACTGCCGCGTCAATCTTATAAGATTTCACGCCATCCCGGGCTCGACGCTCAGGGGATGCTCTCAGGAGGTGATGGAGCAGTTCCGCGACCGCCTCAACGAAATGGGCATCACCGCCACCATCCGTGCCTCGCGCGGCGAGGATATAATGGCCGCGTGCGGCATGTTGGCGGGTCGTCAGCGCAATGCCGATGCCGAGAGCTGAAAAAGATGTCCCACCCCCTTGCAAAATGACATATTTTATCGCGCAACCATTGTTTTAACAAACTTTAACGTTGGTATATTTTTTGGGTGTGATTCAATTGACTACTTTTGCAAAACAATAGAAAAGATAACAAATTTTCAAACTAATATCTAACACCAACACCAATCTCATTTATGAAAAAATTTACTCTTTTCGCATCTATGCTTTTGGCCGGTGTAAGTTCTCTGTTTGCTGCCACCGACTTCCTGGCCAAACCCGAGATTACNACCGACGAGGCTAACCCCATCNCCTATGCTATCATCNACTATCGTGGTGACTGCTNCNCANNTAAGGGTGACTCAACCATGACCGNNNTNGCAGCNANNGANTNNGGNGAANNATCAATNNATGNCTNNNACNNTCGACGANNCAGCTATCTGGTATTTCACCGCTGCTGAAGATGGTGGTGTTTACATCAACAACCTCGGNNTTGAAGGCTCNATCGANGGNGCTGANNGCTATNCTTCTCGACCTCGGCCAAGCTGAGCCTTACTTCCTCCTCGAAAACGGTGTTAACAAATGCGGTCTCGTAATTTCAACCACCGATCCCATCTCAAACCGCTCATGTATTGACGCTGCTAACTACGCTTATAAACAGGATCCTTCAACAGGACACGGCGCTCTCTCACAGGGCTGGCAGCCTGCTGCCNNTGACTGGCAGGGCACCTGCTGGATCTTCGTAAANGTTGACAGCAACGACNTNGACGCCGCTCAGGAAGCTTGCGAAGCTGTTTACANNGAAGTTCACCCCTCACCCGAAGTTATCCTCGCCGCCAAGATCAAAGCCGCTATCGACAGCGCTCTTGCCAAGGTTAACCTCTATATCGGTATCTCACCCTGGACCGACGAGCTCTTCAAAGAGTTCCCCGCTCGCATTCAGGCTATCCCCACTACCGACACCACTCTCGAGGAAGTTCAGGCTGCTATCGAAGACATCCTCTTCGAAGCTGAAGACGCTACCTGGGACGCTGCTGACCTCATCGTAGAAAACCTCCCCGGCAAGTCATTCACCCTCCAGAACGCTCGTCGCTTCGGCCTCGGCAGAACCACCACTTATCTCGGCTATGGCGAACGTATGCACTATGAAATCGAAGATGGCGACACCATCAGCTCTGAAATGGTTAATATCTTCGACTGCCAGTGGCTCCCCGAAAACGGCGAAACTTATGCTAACTGCGTATGGACCGCTGAAGAAACTGAAGACGGCACCATCCTTCTCTACAACGTAGGCTCAAAGACCTATATCAGCTGGGAAACTCTCGGCTTCCAGGAGGCTTCTGCCCTCATCCTTCCCGCCGAAACCGCTGAAGACGCTCAGCCCTTCACCATCGAATTTGTTGACAACAACTATCCCGGTATCGCCTTCGCTGACGAAAGCGGTAATGGCCTCAACGTTGACACCCGTAACGCTGCCCTCCTCGCTCCCGCCGTTTACTACAACTATCAGGACGGTGGTTCAACCTGGAGAGTTGCTCTCGTTGACATCGCCGGTGTTGACGCCGTAGCTGCCGACAAGGTAGTCAATGGCGAAGGCGCTGTTGAAATGTTCACAATCTCAGGTCAGCAGGTTAACCCCGCTACCGCTGCTCCCGGCCTCTACATCCGTCGCCAGGGTGACGTTGTGACCAAAGTGCTTGTTAAATAAGTTTTGACAATAGCATAAGCCCCCTTTTTGAGGGCGATGAGTCCCGAGCCTTCCGGCTCGGGACTTTTTTTCTCCCCGCGCAGCGGATCAGAGAACTCAGAGGACTCTGAGGACTCTGAGAACTCTGAGAACTCTGAGAACTCTGAGGATTCTGAGGGCGCGTGGTCGGGGAGGCGGATGCTCCTTGGGTGCATCTCTACGAATTGACCTTTGCCCGGTGGGCGCCGATGATTGCGGGGGTGGTAAATTTTTTGTAATTGTGTGAGGTTATTTCACTATCAATAATGATATTTTTATGAGAAACGCCGAGGAGCTCGAAGGGGTGACGCTGTTGGGCAACACCCAGACCAAATATTGCGACGACTACGCGCCGGAGGTGTTGGAGACATTTCCCAACAAACATCCCGAAAACGAATATCTCGTGACTTTCACATGCCCCGAGTTTACATCTCTGTGCCCCAAGACAGGTCAGCCCGACTTTGCGAAGATTATCATCAACTATATTCCCCGCGAGAAGATGGTTGAGAGCAAGAGCCTGAAACTCTATCTCTTTTCGTTTCGCAACCACGGCGATTTTCATGAAGATTGCGTGAATATCATAATGAAAGACCTCGTAAAGCTGATGAATCCGCGCTATCTCGAGGTGATAGGGCTCTTTACGCCGCGCNGAGGCANNTCGANCTANCCCTTTGCCAACTATGGCGACGAGGAGCATCAGGAGATGGTGAGTCAGAGGATGCTCGCCGCTTTCAGAAACGATTTCTAACCTCCCGAAAAAGAAAGCTATGAGCAGGAAAGAGAGCATATTGGTATTGTCGGGAGGAATGGACTCGGTGACCATGCTCCATGAATATAAGGAGGAGATTGCCCTGGCGGTGACATTCAGCTATGGGTCAAACCACAACATGCGCGAGGCGGAATGTGCGCGCGAAAACTGCCGCCGGCTCGGAATAGAGTGGATGGAGATACCCCTCGGATTTATGGGAGAGTATTTCAAAAGCTCGCTGCTGAGCGGCGCCGATGCCATACCCGAAGGGGAATATGCNGAAGATAANATCAGCTCGACGATAGTGCCNTTNCGCAACGGCATAATGCTCGCCGTGGCGGCCGGACTGGCCGAGAGCCGCGGCCTGAAGCGCATCATGATAGCCAACCACGGGGGTGACCACGCCATCTATCCCGACTGCCGCCCGGAGTTTATCGCGGGAATGGCAGAGGCGGTGAAGCGTGGCACTGTGGAGGGAATCGAGCTCTATGCCCCCTATACCGACATTACAAAGAAGGAGATTGCCAGGCGTGGCGCAGCCCTTGGGGTGGACTACCGCCTCACCTATTCATGCTATAAAGGGGGCGAGAAGCATTGCGGCAAGTGCGCCACATGTCTTGAGCGCCGCGAGGCCCTCGCCGCCGCCGGCATCGTGATCGACGACTGAGCTTTATTCAGCCGCAGCCACAGGGAAGGCGCCGATATTGGTGTCGATAGGGTCGCCGTCGGGTGAGAGAAGGGGGGCAAACTCGCTCTCCTGAGCCACTCCTGCGGCGGGCGAATCAGGAAGCAGGCGATAGTCAAAGTAATAGGCCATGCGGTCGGTGTGATAGAGCGGATCGGTGGCCCAGAGGCAGTTGATGAAGTTGGCGCTGTCCTCCCCCTCCGACTTGAAGAGGCAGCTCTCAAAGCGCACTCCCGTGCCGTCGAAACTGTCGTCGGTGAGATCATAGCCGAGGCCGTAGAAGATGCTGTTGGTGAAGAGCGCGCTCATCAGGGGGGCATCGGAGTGGTTGGTCTCCTCGCTATAGCCCGAGAGCTGCAGAGTGGGGCCCCCGATGGCCGAGAAAAGGAAATAGTTGGCCAGTGTGCAATGATCAAAGCGGTGGTTGCCTCCGCGCAGATAGACTATGCCCTCGCCACCCTCGGCAAACTCACACCCCACGGCGGTAATGTCGGCCTGAGCGGCGATGAGAGGATAATAGGCGGCATTGCGCAGACGGCATGAGCGGAGGGAGAGAGTAGCCAAAGAATCGACCTGCACACCGGTGATGGTGTTGCGGATGGTGGTGAAACGCAGGTCGTTGCCACGCGAGCCTGGCGCAAAATACACGCCGTCCCACTGTGAGGCCATGATGTCGTAGGGAATATTGGCAGCCACATTGCCGGTGCGGTCGCCGGTCATGTCGACGGGCAGCTCGGGAGTGCCCTCTGAAATAAGGGTGCCGCGCACGGTGAGATAAGCCTTGTCGTGGAACAGGAGCCTCACACCCGGCTCGAGAGTGAGGGTTGCGCCCTCGGCCACAACGAGCGAGTCGGCCACATGAACGGGATAGAGAGCCGAGAACACGGTGTCGCGCTCAATGACACAGGCGCCGAGACGGGCAAGGTCGGTGGCCGACACAGCCACAGGCACCGAGCGGGTAACTCCGTTGGTGGTGAAGTCGATATGAGCCACACGNTGCTCCACNCCGGNGCGCCCCACATCGNNAAGANTGGTTTCNACAAACACCAGGATAGAGTCGTTGGGGCGAATCTCGATATTTGAGAGCGAATTGCCGGCATGGCCGTCGACATTGAGCCTCCAGCGGTCACTCCCCTCACCTCTCATCTCGATGTTTGAGAGGGTGATGATCTTGGAATGGGGATTGTAGACCGTGAAACGGCGTGTGGGAGCCGGCTCGGAAGTATATACCACCCCGAGGTCGAGGGTGTCGACCGAAAAGAGGGGCTGGTCGGCGGGGATTGAGCTAACCCCGTCTTCTATACATGACACTGACGACACCGCGAGGGTCGCCAGCATTAACATCAGAATCAGTAACTTGTGGAATTTCATATCCATATAACGGACATGGGCCACAAATATTGCATTCAGAAGGGGTAGCCTATGGCGAGGTGGAAGGCGAGCGAGTTTTTGAAGGAGGTCATGTTGTAGTAGCCGTGGCGGCCGGTGTTGTAGGGGGCATGGATGCCGATGCCGAGATCGCCCCTCACCACAAGCATACCGATGTCGACACGCAGGCCGGCGCCGGTGCCGAGGGCGAGGTCGCGCAGGAAGCTCTTGGCCTTGAGCTCACCGCCGGGGCGCTGGGGNTCGGCCTTGAGGAGCCACACGTTACCCGAGTCGATAAACAACGCGCCGTGGAGGGGGCCGAAGATCGGGAAACGGTATTCAACATTGGCCTCAAACTTAAATGTGCCGGTCTGGTCGAAGTAGCCGTTGACCATCTTTGCGTCGGGACGGTAGGAACCGGGGCCGAGCGAGCGCACGGCAAAGGCTCTCACCGAGTTGGCGCCGCCGACATAGAACTGCTCGCTGTAGGGCACCGTCGTGGCGTTGCCATAGGCATGGGCGGCGCCCACGGCCACGCGGCTCACGAGCCAGTTGTCGCCGACAAAACGGTAGCCGTAGACCACCTGGCTCTGACCCTTGATGAACTGCGAGAAGGGTGTGCCGAAGAGCTTTTTCTCGCCCTTCACGCCACAGGCTCTCCAGATAGCCCAGAACACATTGCCGGCCTCCTGGAGGTTGAGCTGCCAGTTGAAGGTCTGATTGTCGCCCCAATCGCGGCTGAAAGTGAGCGAATATTGCATCTGGGGTATGAACTGGGTCATGAAGCTCTGGGCAATGGCGGGATTGGCCACCATGATGGAATCAAACTCCTCGGTGGTGCGCAGCAGCTTGGTGTAGGTTATCTTGAAGGGGGTGAAGGTGTTGGAGTAGTATCGGCGCAGCTGCCAGTCGTAGGAGAGGGCGGCATTGAACTGGGCCATGCGGAAATAGTGGGGGCGGTTGAGGAAGTCGGCGTTGAGCGATATGCGGGTCCAGTTGAGGNCGCGGCGCNAACGNATCACAANCGANGGGGTGAGCAATCGCGGGAAGGCGAGAGTGGCGGTGATGCCCGCCTCATAGGAGTTGAACACCGAGCCGCGGTTGTGGCCGGTCTGCCACTCATAGTTGCCGTTGAGGGTGACGTTGAGCTGCTCGCCGCCGCCGAAAAGGTTGCGGTNGGTGACGCCAAACACCAGTNCCGGGCCGAGATAGGAGNTGGACTTGGAGGTGACATTTACCTCAAGCGAGGCTTCGAGCGGAGTGTCGAAAGTGCAGTCGATATTGACGTCGAGCGTGGGGGTTGAGGCCGCAGTGTCGGGATAGACATTGATGTCGATGCCGTTGAAGATGCCGAGGCGCGACAGATAGGTCTGGGTGTTGTTCATCGCCCTGACGGTAAACACCCTTCCGGGCCTGAACGCTATGCATGGGGGTAGCAGGTGGGGGCGCAGGCGCGCGGGTTTCATCACGATGATGTCGCCCTTGCGCGAAGTGATGGTGTCGGGCTCACCTCCGCCGCCGGCGCGATAAACGCGTGTGGTGATCTTGCCGGTGGAGTATTGTAGCAGCGCCGGCTTGGGCAGACCNTTGGCNAGNGCGAGACGGAGGCTGATTTTGAGCGGGGTGATGGTCGAGTNGGCCAGATATNCCACATAGTCGGGCTTGAAGAAATAGTAGCCGTGGTTTNTCACCACGTTGGCNATGCGGATGCGCTCGNTAGAGAGCGAGTCGATGCAATAGCGCTGACCGGGTCGGAGGTAGGTGGAGCGTGAGGCCACCGAGTCGATNAGATNATTGAGGTGGCAGGTGTCGGGAAGGAGCTGAATGGAGTCGAGCAAGTAAGTTGGGCCCGGGTCAATGTTATATCTTATTGAGGCCTTGCGCTTGTTTTTGCCCTGCACGAGCTCATAGCTGGCATGGCCGCGGAAGTAGCCGTTGTTGTCGAGAATCTCGTCGATCATGTGGGTGCGCACCTCGGGCCGCACGTCGGAAATCAGCACCGGCTCAGCCACCAATTTCTCATAGAGCCAGTGACGGAAACCCTTTTCGGGATTGGGCCAGTTGTTGTAGACCCACAGTCCGAGAGGGAATGGATAGCGGATATAGGGGGAGATGAGGCTGTTGTTGGGCTTGACATTGACGGCGGCCTTGACGTCGGAGGCAACTCCGGCGCCGAGGGGGAGCGAGTCGGGAGCCTGAATGGCTATCTTCTTCACGCCGGTGTAGAGTATCTCCCCCTCGGGGAGGCGGCGCGTGGTGGAGCAGCCGGTGGGGCCGAGCAGAAGCAGGGCCACGGGGAGAAGCATCAGCAGCCGGCAGGCGTATGATGAGAATCGTGATTTCATGATCAGCGGTCTTGGTCGTGGGTTGTGGGGAGGTTAGCGGGTAACAAAGCTGTGGAGTCTTTTCGGGCGGGAGAGGGCTCGGCGGGAGCGGGCGCCGGAGTGGGAGATGAGTTGCGCGAGGGGAGGAAGTTGAAGAGATTGCGCAGGGTGGTGAGCTTGCGTTTCATCACGAAGCCGGCACCGGTCTGGGTGATCTCACCCTCGAGTATGCTCTCGAAGCCGACGTGGCGGAACACTCTGACATACATCGAGCCGGAGCGGTTGAGGAGATATTCAAAGGAGATGTCGTTGATGAGATTCTGAGAGAAATTCTCATCGGCGTCGGCATCGGTCGAGTAGTTGCCGCCGACGATTATCTTTACGCGGTCGTTGAAGAGCGACTTCGACACCTTATAGCTGTAGCTCGTGGCCGAGGAGGTGGAGCCGTTGGTAGTCTTGTCATACTGGTCGATGCCAAACGATATATCCACACCCTTGATATTCTGTGCGGCCCATGAGTTGAGCTGGGAGGTGAGGAAAGTGTAGAGCGGGTTGCCGATATTGGCGTTGCCCTTGGTTCCGGCGCCGGTATAGACATTATAGAGCAGGAGGTTCATGGCCTGGTTGGCGCGCTGGTCGGGGCTCATCGAGGTGAGCTCGTTCTGCACGGTGAGGTCGTCGTTGGTCGAGAGGTCAAAGGCCACATTCATGTTTTCAAGGGTGTTGGTCACCGAAATCATCACGTCGAAGTTAACCAGGCGGCTGTCGTGGCCCGACTGGGTGACGTTGGCCTTCATGCGGTCGTAGGCGTGGACGTTGAGCACGGGGTTGAGCATATTGCCGTTGAAGGCCACATAGCTACCCTCCTCAAAGTTAAAGAGCTTCTCGCTCATGAAGGGAGGAGTATATCTCACGAAGCCGCCGTTGATGTTGAAGCGGCCTGTGAGGCGACCGTCGTTCATCGGGGTCATCTCATAGCTGAGCGAACCGTCGCCCTCGATGGTGACCTTGTTCTTGCCGTCGGTCGAGAGGTCGACATTTATATAGGTGCCCTGCTCGACGGTGAGGTTGGCTTCGAGCATGAAGTTGAGCGAGGGAGCCACCGAGTCGGCCTTGGCCACCATAGTGGAGTCGGAGAAGACCACAAACTCAACCATGTTGTTGGCCTGGGAGGTGAGGGCCGCGGGGCCGGAGGTCATGATATAGGTCACGTTGGAGGGGGCGAGCAGCGCGAGGTCGGCCTTGACCGCCATAAACTGCATGGAGCCTTTGAGCGAGGCGTCGAGGTTGATAAACGCCTTGCCGTAGACATCGGCGCCGCGCGGCCTTGACGAGCCGACTATCTGCATGTTGTGGGCCGACATGCCGAGGTCGATCTTGAGGTCGGAGAATGAGCGGGCGTCGACGATGCCGTTGACGGTGAGCGGATTGGAGTTGACGGCGGTGATGGCAAAATCGTCAAATCTCACGAGGTTGCTGTCGACCGACACCTTGGAGTCGGAGAAGCTGAACTTGGTGCCGAGCATACCCACATTGACGGCTGCGGAATCAAACTGCAGGTAGCCGTCGAGCACCGGCGCGGTCATTGAGCCCGACACCTCCATCGAGCCGTNGAGACGGCCGNTGAGGCGGGCGTNTTCCTTGGGCAGGAANGGATNNGCCACGGCGAGGGGGAAGCGGATGNGGTTGAGGTCGAGCATGAAGGGGCTCACGCGGGTGGTGTCGTTGAGGGCACCCCGGGCGGTGATAACCTTGACCGAGTCGACACTCATGCTGAGGTCGGCGGTAATGGCGCCNGTGCGGCTGGTGGAGAGGTCGAGGTCGAGGCCGAAATCGCCCACGCGGTCACGACCGTAGTAGAGGTTGTTGACCGAGAGGTCNCCCTTGCCNGTAATGGCGTCGGGCGAGAGNTGGAAACGCATGTCGGCGCCGATATCGCCCTTGATAGGAGGAGCGAAGGGTGAGATCGAAAGCCAGTCCTGAAGCTGAATGTTGGAGATTTCAACCACAACATCCTCCTGGTCGTTGTCGGCGGTTTCGTTGAGGGTGTAGAGCTTGAAATAGGAATTGTCGCCGGTGAGGGCAATGTTGGCCGAGATATGGCGGCGCTTCAGGTCGAGGGTGAGATAGTTGTCGGCGTTGATGGCCNAACGCTTGTAGGCAATGGTAGGTTTGCCGGGCACGAAGTGGGCGGTGAGCACCGAGTCGGCCGAGGTGATGTTGACGCCTATCATGTAGCCCTGCTCATTCTTGATGTTCGACTGACGGAAGAGCACCGAGAGCTTGTCGTAGCCCACAAAGCCGTTGAGCTTCACGTGGGCGAAGTTGTCGAGGGTGCCGGGGCGCTGGTTGAGGGCGCCGTCAAAGAGCAGGTATTTGCCTTTCTGATTGAGGTGGAAGTCGATCGAGTCGATTTTCATCGAGCCGGTATTGACGATTCGCGCCGCAGCAGCGAGGTGAATGAGCGAGTCGTTGGAGATGCGCAGGTTGGCATTTTTGAGCGACATGCCGTCGGGCGCGATATAGCGGGTGATGAGGTTGGGGGTCTCGGCATTGAAGGCGAGCGAGAAGGGGGGGAGCAACTGCTGAAGCCTGATCACATCGAGCTTGCGGGTTGACATCACAGTGTCGATAAACTGGGTGATCGAGGCTGAGGAGTCGAGTATCTTCATGAGCGGCTCGGGCGAGGTGGCCACCATGTCGATGCCCTGCGAGCGGAGGGTAACGAGAGTCGAGGAGTCGGAATTGAGGGTGAGCGCTATGCTGTCGGCCATGAGGGGGGAGGTGCCGATGGTGAAATCTACGTTACGGAGAGTTACCCCGCCGTCAATCCTGGAGAAGTCGGCCGAGGCGGTGCCTGTCGAGGCGAGCGACATGGTGCCGCTCAGAGGGGTTTCGGAGAGCTTGAGGGCCTGGAGGTCGACATGAATGAGGTCGCCGTCGAGGGTCCACTCATATCCCGATTTCGAGATGTGGGCGGTGAAATCGGTGTCGAAGTCGAGGTTGCGGTTGTTGGAGGCTATCATGCCGGTGGCGGTGCCGTTGGTGAGGTCGGCATGAAGCACGATGTTAGAGTAGGGCTGGCCGAGATAGGTGGCATGGTCGAGACTGACGTCGGCGACAACCTCGGTTTTGGGCGAGAAGAAGTTGAAGCCGTGGCCGTTGACCTTGGCCGAGGCGGTGATTTTGCCCACGCCGAGCGACGGCATGAACATATCCACCGGGAATTCCTTGAGCTGCAGGGCGCCTGAATAGCCCTCCGAGCGCGCTTTCCAGCTGCCGTTGAGGGCAAGGGCGCCGCCCGAGGTGAGAGCCTTGAGGCTGCCCGAGGCGAGGCCGGGCGAATAGTCCACCTTGCCCGAGAGGGTGATAGGGGGAATGTTGACCTCCTTGGCGAGCTTGGCGTCGAGCAGGGCCGGCTTGAGGGAGTTGACATTGCGGATGGCGCCGTCGAGATTCACGCGGCCGGCGATGAGGTCGGGGGAGAAGGGATAGTCAACGGCGCCCGAAGCGCTCAGCATGGCCACGCGGGGGAGGTCGAGCAACACTTTGTTGACGCTCAGGGAGCGGGTAGTGCCGGAGATGTCGGCCACGAGCTCCACACCGGGGCCGGCGGGGAGGGCGTTGACAATCGGGGTGATGGCGGGCACGGCGAGGGCGGCGTCATAGAGCGAGAGGTCGCCGCGGGCCCGGAGCGACAGGGGGGCCGAGTAGTCGGGCGAAGTGAGGTCGCCGAGACCCATTTCGGCGCTGAACATGAGGTTGGAGCGCTGAGTGAAGAG
>WFLX010027035.1_pt1 | contig 14649 bp, 18 predicted proteins | sample 4967041 | NCBI WGS metagenome assembly WFLX01 (sample SAMN12857096, study PRJNA449069) | gut metagenome | isolation source: stool from male and female vole | host: Microtus ochrogaster | place: USA:Florida | collected 2017
GCAGCAATCGCTATGGCGGGTGTGATGGCAACTGGTCTCTGTATCGGCGCTAGCGCGAACAGTGTTACTGCTCCTAACGGATCTGCCAATTTTGAATGGTCCTCAACATACGCCAAACTCACCAATTTGACAAATCAAAGCAGAAAAATGATAGTGGTATTTAAGGTGTTTGAGGATAATACTGGACGCCGGGTAGGGAGCGATACGCCTGCCTCAGGTTCCGGGTCCTATGGAGCATCTGTACAGGTAAATAATACACAATACTCATCAAACGGATATAACTTCCAAATGTATGGAGAAATATATACCGATACTACATATAATTCTCCTGTTTTTTGGTCTTCAGGAACTAAATATGTTGACTAATCAAACTAATCGTGGAGTCGCATAATTTTAAGCTCGGTTTACCGCTTGGCAATCAGTCGGGCGGTAAATCAATATATTGGGAGGAAAAAGATGCGCCACACCTTTCTGAATATTGCTTCGTTTTTTAAAAGCGAGAAGCTGATTCTTTTCATTATTCTGATCTGCGTGATCTCGTCCGCCTTTATCTTGAATTTTTCCTATGGACTTTTTTATCACTACAACGAACAGAAAAACGAGGCGGTCGATACCGGCGGCCTCCACCTCGCGGATGTTGTCCGCCTCTCGCATACCGCATACTTTGACAATCATACAGCCCCCAGCATCTCGACCGATTCCACAAACCGCTGCAAAGCCTTGGCCGGCTCCGCTTCTCTCATAAAGTGCTCCCCGATGAGAAAACCCCGATACCCGGCCGCGCGCAGCCTGTGCACCGTGAGCGGATCGGATATACCGCTTTCCGAAACCCGAAGCACTTCCGCCGGAAGTTTGTCCGCGAGATAAAACGACTGCTCCATATCGGTGTGAAAAGTGCCCAGATGCCGATTATTGACCCCCACCATATCCGTATCGGCGGAAACATAATCCAATTCCCTTTCTTCATGGATTTCAAGCAATACCTCCAGCCGGAGATCATGCGCCGTCTGCAAAAGACGACGNCAANCAGCCACATCCAGAGCCGCGGCAATCAGCAAAACGGCATCCGCCCCCGCCGANCGGGCTTCAAAAAGCTGGTATTCATCTACTATAAAATCCTTGCGCAGCACCGNAACAGCCGGAACGGCCGAACGCACCTGTGTTATATAATCCAGCGATCCGCCGAAGTAGACCTCGTCCGTCAGAACCGAAAGCGCGGAAGCGCCGTGCGCCGCATACTGCGGAATTACCTCTAACGGCGCCGCCGATTTATGAATCCACCCCTTGGATGGTGACCGCCGCTTAAACTCGGCGATAATCCCTGATGCAGAAACCGCCAGCGCGCGCCGCATAGAACGCACACACGGCGATGAAGACGGCTCCCGGTCTGCGGCAAGCACCTCCAAGGAACGTTCCGCCCGCCGATACATTTCCGCAGGCGTCACACACGCCTTTCGTTCCGCTACCTCCAGCCGCTTGGCGGCAACAATTTCAGACAAAATATCTTTCATTATACTCTCAGGAATTAAGCGTCACGAATTTCTTAAACACCTCCAAGGCCCGACCGCTTTCCAGGGACTTCGTAGCTGCAGCCAGACATTCGTCAAGCGTCTTTTGTTCCTCCATCACATGAATGGCAAAAGCGGCATTGACCAACACCACATTTTTCTGGGCCCCGGTAGCACTATTGTTCAGTACATCGTCAAAGATGCGGACAGCCTCGGCCCGCGTGCTTCCACCGACAAGATCCGCCTGCCCGTACTCCGGCATCCCGACATCGGCAGGCCTGTAAATACGCTCTCCGTAATTAGTTACAACTTTAAAATCGGAAGTCAGAGAGATTTCATCATATCCGTCGACGCTGTTCACGATACCGTAACCTACNCCNAGACGGTGATAGACCTCCTTGTAAAGTCTCATCTGATCCAGCGTAGCGACACCCAGCATCTGATAGGCCGGGCGACAAGGGTTCACCAACGGACCCAGAAGATTGAAACAGGTGGGAATCTGTATCGCCTTACGCACGGGAGCCACAAATTTCATCCCACGCGCAAACAGCGGCGCGTGAAGATAGACCATGCCGCATTCTTCCATAGAACGGCGCAGGCGGTCGATATCATTGGTGAATTTCACCCCATGCTCTTCCATGACGTTGCTTGCCCCGGAAACCGAGGTCACCGCATAGTTACCGTGCTTGGCAACTTTATATCCGGCGCCGGCCACGACGAAACATGCGGCCGTAGAAATATTGAATGTATTCTTGCAATCTCCACCCGTCCCGACAATGTCGATGGGACGATAGGGAGAAAAATCGACGGCAAGACCGGTTTCCAACAGGCCATCGCGCAAACCGAGCAATTCATCGACCGAAATGCCACGCATTTTCCATGCCATCAGCAAAGCGGCAATCTGCACGTCCGTATATGCACTCCGGGTGATATTGATCAACAGTTCCCGGGCTTCATCCCGGCTCAAAAATTCATGGGCCGACATGCGAATGAGTATATTTTTCATCTTCAGAATATTTTTTACATATTCAACATCAAGATTCTCCGTCCAGCCAGTTGGCAATCATCCGGCNCCCCTCAGGGGTAAGCACCGACTCAGGATGGAACTGAATGCCCCTGATATCCGAAGTCCTGTGCCGAAGGGCCATGACCTGCCCCTCATCGCTGACAGCCGTTACCTCCANCACGTCGGGCAAGGTTCCGGCATCTACGACCCAAGAATGATAGCGNCCCACGGCAATCTCTTCNGGCAATCCCCGGAAAAGATAATCGTCGGCCACAATCCGGCAAGGGGTCTGGACTCCATGAAAAACTTCAGACAGATTTACCAGCTTGCCTCCGAAAAACTGGCCGATGGCCTGCTCTCCCAGACAAATGCCAAGAATCGGCTTCCTGCCGGCATAATGTCCGATAACATCCATGAGCTGTCCNGCNNCCTCNGGAATACCGGGACCGGGANTCAGCATGATTNTGTCATAAGCGGAAAGCTCATCCNTGACAAATTGATCATTCCGNAACACCGAAACTTCAGCACCAAGCTCCTTGAGAAGATGACTCAAATTATAGGTAAAAGAATCGTAATTGTCAATTAAAGCTATTTTCATAAAAATATGATTACAAAGTCCTTTTTAATCGTTTACTGCACTTCCTCAATAGGTTTCCGCCAGCGATATGGCACGTCGCAGGGCCCCGAGTTTATTGTTGACCTCCTGGAGCTCGTATTCCTCATCGCTTTTTGCCACGATACCGCCGCCGGCCTGAAACCAAAGTTCATTATTCCGACTGACAAACGTGCGTATGGTAATCGCCTGATTCAGGGAACCGTCAAAGCCGATAAAGCCGATACATCCCCCATAGGCGCCACGGTTNTGCGGTTCATATTCGCTGATGAGCTGCATGGCGCGAACCTTGGGCGCACCGCTCAACGTCCCGGCCGGGAATGTGTCNATAAANGTCTTTACGGAATCGGCCTCCGCATCCAGCGCGCCGCTGACACGGCTGACCAGATGGATGACATGGCTGTAATATTGAAGCTCTTTATAAAAGTCGACACGCACTCCGTGACAATTGCGGGAAAGATCATTACGGGCCAGATCGACCAACATCACGTGCTCGGCATTTTCCTTAGGATCGTTACGCAAATAGTCGGCATTCCGGGCATCCTGCTCTGCATTGCCGGTGCGTTTGGTTGTCCCGGCGATAGGATCGATGTACGCTCTGCCGCCATCGATGCGACAATGGGTTTCGGGCGAGGAGCCGAAGATCCTGAATCCGCCGAAGTCGAAATAAAACAGATAAGGAGAGGGATTGATACTGCGCAGTGCACGATAAAGCTTGAAATCATCGCCCTCGTAATGCTGCACGAAACGGCGGCTGAGAACAATTTGAAAGACATCTCCGCGTTTGCAATGGGCTATACCGCGACGGATGTTCGCTTTATGCTCCTCGTCGGTCAAAGGGCTGGAAATATCACCCACAGCATGAAAATCGTAAAGGGGGACATCGTTGCGCTCCATGGCCTGCTCGATCCGGGTGAGGCCGCTTTCTTCGCCTGAGCCCAGCAGTTCATGAAATGCGACAGTATTGTTATAGTGATCGAAAACGATGATATATCTGTAAAGAATATACAAGACATCAGGAGCGTCATTCCGGCTCTGGGTTTCATCTTTGACTGCAATATTTTCAAAATAACGCACGGCATTGAACGATGTNTAGCCGAAAAGACCGCAATGACAAGCGCCCTCGCCCGATATCTCGAAAGCATCCAGGAACTCGCGCATGGCATGTTCCACACCATACCCGCCGGTTATCTCCCGCCGGNACGTCTTTCCATCCGGAAAGGAAAGTTCTGCCACCCCATGGGCAACNGCGACCTGCGCCAACGGACATACNCCGATAAAAGAACGACCGTTTTCACGACCATGATAATCGGAACTCTCCATCAACATGCTGCGGGTATAGAGATCACGCAACCGCAAATAGGCCCCGACCGGAGTACAGAGGTCTCCAAGCACGGTTTTGGAAACCGTCTTATAAATATAGGATTTCTTCATAGTTCTTTCTTGCATTATTTGACAGCCTTTCCGGGTTCAACGTCATCAGAGTTCCTATCCTGCACATCTCCGACGTGGGCCANATAGGTNTCGAGATCTTTGTCTCCGCGGCCGCTGACCGTCAGCACCACAACATCTTCCGGCCGGAAACTCATCCGGGGCAATGCACCCAGGGCATGAGCCGATTCCAANGCCGGAATAATACCTTCCAGACGNGTCAGCTCAAAAGCGGCACGCAAAGCCTCGTCGTCATTAACGGCAAGAACGGTGGCCCGATGCTGGCTGGCTAAATTGGCATGCATNGGNCCCACGCCCGGATAGTCAAGACCCGCAGAGATGGAATAGGGCTCCACAATCTGACCGTCTTCGGTCTGCATGACAAGGGTACGGCTTCCATGCAGAATGCCCAGCGATCCGCANCCGATCGTCGCGGCTGTCTCTCCGCTGTCGATACCGTGCCCGCCGGCTTCGGCCAGAACGATTTTCACGTCGGGGTCATCTATAAAATGATAGATCGTACCTGCGGCATTGGAACCGCCCCCCACACATGCAATCAGATAATCCGGATTCCGGCGTCCCTCCAGTTCAAGCAACTGCTCCTTGATTTCCTTGCTGATGACGCTCTGCAAACGGGCGACCATGTCGGGATAAGGATGCGGCCCGACCGTAGAGCCGATAATATAGAATGTATCCGCCGGATGACAGCACCAGTCACGGATGGCCTCGTTGGTGGCATCTTTGAGCGTCATGTTGCCACTGGTGACCGGAAAGACCTCCGCNCCCAGCATCTTCATACGCTCCACATTGACGTNCTGGCGNTTCACGTCGGTGGCACCCATATAAACGCGGCAGGGCAAATTCATCAGCGCGCAGACGGTAGCAACGGCCACACCGTGCTGCCCGGCACCGGTCTCGGCGATGATACGTTTTTTGCCCATACGCTTGGCCAGAAGAATCTGACCGATGGCATTGTTGATCTTATGCGCGCCGGTGTGATTGAGATCTTCACGCTTGAGATAAAGCCGGCAACCGTATTTTTCACTCATACNGNGGGCGAAATAAANCGGCNNCGNCNGGCCGANGTAATGCANCANNAAATCATGATATTCCTGACGAANGTCTTCACTTTCAAGAATCGGCAGATAAGCCGCAGTCAGATCGTCGACACATTTCTTTAGAATTTCGGGAATATATGCTCCCCCGAACTCACCATAAAAACCGTTTTCATCAACCAGATAGGATTTCATATCATTTCAATTTTACAAGTTATCGATTTACAAAATTTCCAAAATCATTNATGANCCGNNTACAGAGCGAGGAGGCTTGCCNTAAGTTCGACNAGCCTCNTCGTTGTTATTCTGTTGCATCACTTAACATACGGTATNACTGACTCCCTCACAACCTTTCGAGTTTTGAGCCAAGCCACCACCAATATTTAAGATTCCGCATTTCCATTGCCTTGACGTTCTCGTAGATNTNGGCAAATATAGGCAATTCTGTAAAACAACGATAATAATGAAACTCTTTTTTCTTATTTTTTCTGCAAAAAAGTATTATTTAGCCTGTTTTCGTTCAGAAAAATCAGATTTTTTCGGCCTCCAATATCCTGCGGCCCCCTTCCGGCATGACGGATACAACCCTCCGGACAATAGTCGCCCGTTACGGCTATCTTCCGGAGACCGGCATTCCTCTCTGCAACGGCAGACATGAAACGGCAGGCACCGGGCATACCATTCCTGCCGTATGCTCATCCGAAGCAAGGTGCACACACAAGATCGGACGTTCCCGCCGCCATGACGGAGAGACTGTACACACTCTTTGCAACGCTTCCGGTGAAAAAAGAAAAAGAACATACGACATTAAAAATATTTAACATTAAAATGATATTGTAAAATCTACAATTAGGACCCCTTCCGCACCCGACCTTATCCCTGCTCATCCACACATTATTTATATAAGGAAGAAAAATACCGCATCCGAGACATTGAAACCTCCCGGAGCGCTTATTTTACCCTCTGCCGTCAAAAGCATTCCAGNCGGCCNGGATGGNTTATTNTAGTTTTTACAATAAACAAGGTAANAACAGGATAAAAAGTATAAAAAAATATTCGATATTTTACTTGGCCGGTATCGTCAAAACTCCATATATTTGCCAACGCCGAACAAAATACCGGCACCAGATCGAATATGAATAGCGAAAAACACAACACCCCATCACCGGCAGGCACCGGAAATTTCAATCCCCACGTCTCTGTAGATTGTGTGATCTTCGGATATGACGGTGAATCCCTGCAAGTTCTCCTGTCACGCCAAAGCACTGAAAACCCGGCCACAGAATGCAACACGGTGAAACTGCCGGGTCGTCTNATTTATGCCGACGAAGATCTGGACGATGCCGCAANGGACATTCTGAATCAGCTCACGGGCACACGTAGCCATTACATCCACCAGTTCAAGACTTTCGGAGCGCCNGANCGCACCTCCAATCCCAAGGATGTGCTTTGGTTGGAAAATGCAGTCAAACAAAAGATCGGCAGAATTGTCACCGTGGCCTACATGTCTCTGATACGCATCACCAACAGAACGCATCGCCAGTTCGCCGGACATGACGCAGGGTGGTACAAAGTGGCGGAANTGCCGGAACTGGCATTCGATCACAATCGGATCATTGCCGACGCCCTGAAAGAGGTTTACCGNCTCTCTACGACACAGCCGCAGTTGTTATTCGAAATGCTGCCACAGAAATTTACCGCACTCCAGTTGCGCCGCCTGCACGAACAGGTGTCAGGCCGCAACATCGACGTACGGAATTTCCATAAATTAATTCTCAATAAGTCTTACATCGTCCCGCTGAACGAGTGGGAAACCAATGTGTCGCACCGCGCCGCACGATATTATAAGTTCCAGAACTCCAAAAGCAAGATCTGACAGCAGGAGGACCACCGCACAGCCATCAGACAATAAATTATTTAGAATATCAATCAACACTATCGAATATGTATTTACTTGGTTTAGACATCGGATCGTCTTCCGTGAAAGCATCGCTGGTTGATGCTGCAAGCGGCAAATGTATTGCCCAGGACTTCATGCCCAAAGTCGAGCAAAAAATAACGGCCATCAAAGCCGGCTGGGCAGAGCAGGAGCCGGAAATGTGGTATAACAACATGAAAGCGGCACTCGGCAATGTCATGGCCGCCGCCGGAGCAAAACCGACTGACGTAAAGGCCATCGGTATCTCCTACCAGATGCACGGTCTCGTGCTCGTGGACAAAGATCAGCATGTGCTCAGACCGGCCATCATCTGGTGCGACAGCCGTGCCGTTCCCTACGGAGAGAAAGCGTTCCAGGCCCTCGGTGCAGACTACTGCCTCTCGCACCTGCTGAACTCGCCGGGAAATTTTACCGCCGCCAAGCTGGCATGGGTAAAAGAAAACGAACCGGAAATCTTCAGCAAGATATATAAACTGATGTTGCCGGGCGACTATATCGCCATGCGGCTTACCGGTGAAATCACCACGACGGTGGGAGATCTTTCGGAAGGTATTTTCTGGGATTTCAAAAACAATTGTATCAGCAAGGAGCTGATGGAACATTTCGGGTTCGATATGAACATCATCCCGGATATCGTTCCGACATTCAGCGTACAGGGACGCGTCAATGCCCTTGCCGCCGCCGACCTCGGCCTGGCAGAAGGAACTCCGGTTTCCTACCGTGCCGGCGACCAGCCCAACAACGCATTGTCCCTCAATGTGCTTCGGCCGGGCGAAATTGCCTCGACGGCAGGCACATCGGGTGTGGTTTACGGTGTTATCGGCGAGGTGAACTATGACAAGTTGTCTCGGGTCAACACCTTTGCCCACGTTAACCATTCAGCCACAGATCCGCGCCTCGGGGTACTTTGCTGTATCAACGGCACCGGTATTCTCAACTCCTGGATGCGCCGCAATGTGATGCCTGACGGCATGGGCTATGGCGAAATGAATGATCTGGCAGCCCAGGCCCCTATCGGTGCAGACGGCGTGAGCATCATTCCGTTCGGTAACGGTGCGGAACGTATTCTCCAGAACCGTGAAACCGGCGCCTCTATCCATGGCATCAATTTCAACATCCATAATCGCAGCCACCTTCTGCGTGCAGCTCAGGAAGGCATCGTTTTCAGCTTTATCTACGGTATGGAAATCATGCAGCAGATGGGCATGAGCCTGAACACCATCAAGGCAGGCAAAGCCAANATGTTCCTGTCGCCCCTATTCCGCGATACGCTGGCCGGAACGACTGGTGCGACCATTGAACTATATGATACCGATGGTGCCGTAGGAGCTGCCAAGGGCGCAGGTGTCGGAGCAGGCATTTATGCCGACACCGACGAAGCCTTTGCCACTCTTCAGAAACTGGCCGTCATCGAACCGGACGCCGCCAATGCAGCGGCCTACCGTGAATCTTATGCACGCTGGCGGTCACTGATCGTTGGATAAAACAACATAAAATCAGCAAGATACAACAATTTGTTTAACCCTTTAATAAACACAAAACATTATGGCTAAAGAGTATTTTCCCAACATTGGCAAAATCAAATTTGAAGGCAAGGATTCTAAAAATCCTATGGCATTCCACTACTATGACCCCGAAAAGGTAGTCATGGGCAAACCTATGAAAGAATGGTTGCGTTTCGCTATGGCATGGTGGCACACCCTCTGCGCTGAAGGCGGCGATCAGTTCGGCGGTACTACCAAAGCATTCCCCTGGAACGAAGGTGCCGACGCTCTGACAATCGCCAAGCAGAAGGCTGACGCCGGCTTCGAAATCATGGAGAAATTGGGCTTCCCCTATTTCTGCTTCCATGATGTAGATCTCGTAAGCGAAGGCAATAGCATCGAAGAATACGAAGCNAACATGAAAGGCATCGTAGCTTATCTGAAAGAAAAGATGGCCCAGACCGGCATCAAACTTCTTTGGTCTACCGCNAACGTATTCGGTCACAAGCGCTATATGAACGGTGCTTCCACCAACCCGGANTTTGANGTNGTNGCNCGTGCTATCGTNCAGATNAAGAANGCTATNGANGCAGGNATNNANNTNGGCGCNGAGAANTANGTNTTCTGGGGNGGCCGNGANGGNTATATGNNNNTNCTCAANACCGANCAGAAGCGTGANAANGANCANATGGCNACNATGNTNCGCATGGCNCGTGACTANGCNCGCAGCAAANGGNTTCNANGGNACATTCCTCATCGAGCCCAAACCGATGGAACCGAGCAAACATCAGTATGATGTCGATACCGAAACCGTTATAGGTTTCCTCAAGGCTCATGGCCTCGATCAGGATTTCAAGGTGAACATCGAAGTGAACCATGCTACCTTGGCCGGCCATACGTTCGAGCACGAACTCGCTGTGGCTGTTGACAACAACATGCTCGGATCTATCGATGCCAACCGCGGCGACTACCAGAATGGCTGGGATACAGATCAGTTCCCGATCGATCAGTACGAACTCGTTCAGGCCTGGATGCAGATCATCCGCGGTGGCGGTCTCGGCAACGGCGGCACCAACTTCGACGCCAAGACCCGTCGTAACTCTACCGATCTGGAAGATATCTTCATCGCACACATCAGCGGCATGGATGCAATGGCCCGCGCCCTTGAAAGTGCAGCCAAGTTGCTCGAAGAATCTCCTTACAAGAAGATGCTGGCAGAGCGTTACGCCTCTTTCGATTCCGGCGAAGGCAAGAAGTTCGAAGAAGGCAAGATGACTCTTGAAGAAGCTTACGAATATGGCAAGAAAGTCGGCGAGCCGAAACAAACCTCAGGCAAGCAGGAACTTTATGAAGCCATCCTTGCAATGTATTGCTGATTTATTTCTGCAACTATCGTTTAAAAAGAAAGAGGGTGCACTATAGGCGCACCCTCTTTCTTTTTAAACGACGGTTTTGTTTATGTTATTGCTTGAAGAAGCCCGAACAGGAAATGGGCAACCCAATCCCCGATAAAATATTTACCGACGAATTCAACCGACACGAATAATACCATAACTTATATTTTGCCACAAAGTTGCCATTTACCTTATGTAATATCGAAAAAACACAGAAAAATATTGGGTAAACCGGTTCCGTAAATTTGATTATCAAACAGTTAATACATATACCTGCTGAAAAAATATCTGAAAAATACAGAAAACTTTCTCGAAAATACATATCTTTGCAGTGTTGGAAATGAGAGAGATTCCAACTACGGGCCAAACTTTCCTGCCTTAATAAAAAGGAAAAGAAAACCCGATGTTCTTTGAAAGATAAAGGTTACTATTAGTTTCAAGAACTGGAAGAGCCCCAGGCAATTCATATTCGGAAACGAATTAAACCTTAAAAAAGAAAATTGCAAAATAATCTTTATATTCTCAAGGTCACGGCGGTTGCACCGGCCCGGACTATTGTAGGACTTTCATCACAAAAATATAGACCGATATGGAACAAGAACCAAAGAAATGGGGCGGAAAACGCCAAAATTCAGGCAGAAAACCAAAAATAAACCACAAGAGGATAGGTTTTGTCGCATCCCAGGATGTTGCCGAGATTCTTGAAAAGGTGCCGAACACTACGGCCTTCATAGAAGAGGCTGTAAGAGAACTCGCCAAGGCAAAAGGGCTGTCAGTATGATTTCCTTTCCACAACATCGGCCGGNCGGATTGNCGGCTGATGCNCCCTTNCCATCAGGCATCGNAAANGGGTATCCATAAAACATGTAGNATNTATATTTTACAATCAGANAGNGTTTTGTACATATGAANCATATTTCATACTTNTTTAAATTATGGAGTTCAACTGAGATTATTGGTAGTATCTTATTAGCACATCCACAAACCCACCTATCAACTGCACNTCATCTAAATACAGAAAAAACATCTTTTGATATCATAAACCCATAATTCAGGCCTTAATTTCAAGAATAACACGATAATATNCCTGCTTTCTGTAGCTTTTTAGAATATACTTTTCATCATTGTATAAAAAAAACTGGCAAAATCCATCTGNCATAACGAAAATCTCAATAACTTTGGCATCGGCGAATATAACGATCATTATTTGTGAACGGCTATATTCAAACACGATAAAGCCACAACTGTTTTCGCTAATCGCCCTATTACAAAAGTTTATACTTTGCAAACTGACGTTACTTATTACAATATTAATTATCTAAAAACAAATACATTATGATTGAACAGATGTTGGAATATAACAGGCAATTCGTAGAATCGAAAGCCTATGAGCAATACAAAACAAGCAAATATCCGGACAAAAAGATTGCCATCGTGACGTGCATGGACACCCGACTGGTACAATTGTTGCCGGCGGCATTAGGATTGAAGAACGGCGACGTGAAGATTATTAAAAATGCCGGCGGAACCATTACCAATCCGTTCGACTCCACAATGCGCTCACTGCTGGTAGCCACCTACGAACTCGGAGTAAACGAGGTGATGATTATCGGGCATACCGGTTGCGGCGTACAAGGAATGGATGCCTCAGAAATGCTTCATCTAATGAAGGAGCGCGGCATTGACGAGGAGCATATCCAGCTGATGCGTCATTGCGGGATCGATCTCGATTCCTGGTTGCATGGTTTCGACGATACCGATGCCGCCGTACTGGAGACTGTTGATCTTGTNAGCAACCATCCGCTAATGNCCAAAGACGTTATAGTAAAAGGATACATCATGGATAGTGAAACAGGGGCATTGAGAGTTATCAATAACCAACAACAGGCCTAAAGCGGCAAGTATAAAAGACCTGACAATAAAGGCTTAACAACCGACTATTTATGTGGCAACAGATAGAATTCAGATTACAGGAGCGCAAACGCGGATTTCATCTGATTACAGGTGAAGTATTGCGCAATATGCCCGCCCTTCCAACAACAGGCATGCTCAATCTTTTTATCAAACACACATCGGCGGCACTCTCTATCAATGAGAATNCCGNCCCCGNTGTGCGGACGGATATGGAATCGATTTTCAATCGTCTTGTAAAGGAACNAGAGCCGTATTATCAGCATGTACTTGAGGGTGATGACGATATGCCTGCACATGCAAAAAGTAGCATCGTGGGAACCTCACTGACGATTCCTATCACAAACGGAAAACTGAACCTCGGAACGTGGCAAGGCATATATCTATGTGAGTTTCGTGACTATGGCGGTGCACGGCGCATCGTGGCCACTATAGCAGGAGAATAGCTTCATCCGGATGCCTTCGGGATCATCGATGATAATCGACATTCCAACACATCACATCGAAACACTTTGTCGAATATAACCGAGCTGACCGCAAACAGAAATCCAATCCGCATTTAGATTGAACGAAAAACATATCGACAACAATCTCATTCATTCCATCTTACCACCCGAATACTCAGTTCATAAAGCAGATACAACGGAATCGTTACCAGTATCAAAGTCATGAGATCGGNCGGAGTGATAATGGCCGCAACCAGCATGATTAAAAGATAACGCATGCTTACGGTATTGAGACAACATCCCGGAAGAAAGAATTCCCATCTTTGAAAAAGAAAAGGCGATAACCGGTAGTTGAAATACCACACCCATGACCAAAGTCAGCGTAGTAAAAGTCGATACATAACTGTCAAGGGTAATGCTGGAGTGTACTTTTTCGGAAACACTATAAGTACCGAGAAAGCGGAAGGATACCGGAAACAGAATGTAATAACTCATCAATACTCCCAAAATAAAAAGCAAATAGACAATGCCGACGACCCGCACCGAATATCGCCGCTCATGTTCGTAAAGTGCCGGCGAGATAAAACGGAACAGTTCATACAAAATATAAGGCGATGCACCCAGAAGCCCAAGGTAAATGGCTGTAGTAAGATGGCTCATAAACTGGCTGGAAAGGTCTGTGGCGATAAGGTCGACATGATATTCGGCAAAATGAAATTCCGTAATCCCGACATTCCGACACAACCGCTCTATCCATCGGTAAGTCACGAAATCCCATTCCCCAGGTGCGAGCAACAATTGCCATGTCAGATCCTTAAAACAGAATACCACGGCGGCAATGCCCCCTGCCACACCAAAAATACGGAACAACATCCGGCGGAACACCTCTAAATGCCCGCCGAATGTCAACAGATTACTTTCTTCACCGACTTTTTCCATCAGCAGGCGCATGCTTGTCATTACCGTTTACCTCAGATTCAATCGGGATACCCCCATCCTCTTCGGCATTACCGGTTTCTNCCNGAAGTTCTGCCTCCGGCGCTTTCATATCGTTCATTCCTTTTTTGAACTCTTTCACGCCCTGCCCAAGTCCACGCATCATCTCCGGCAGTTTTTTACCGCCAAAAAGCAACAGAGCCATACCGCTGATGAGTAGCAGTTCCGTAGTGCCGATGAATAACATCTTGACCATCAAAGTTGTCATATCGTATAGTTCCGTTATTCGTTAGTCACAAGAGAAATTTCACAAGTATCGAAATTGATCTCCCAATTTCCACCCTCGGAACTTTCCCACTGATATTTCTCACCCATACGATCCCACCAGGACTGGAACCTCGACCCTGTTTCGCCCAAATCTTTCACCAGCTTTTCGTACAATTCGACATTCTCTGCCGTCAAGATTTTAGCCAACTCGTTAAGACCATTTCTACGCTCAAAAAGCGTCTGAATTTCATTCTTTTCTTCAGGTGTCACCTGACCGATTACTTTTTTTGTTACCATTGTTCTTTAACATCAAAAGGATCTAAATATGAAATTTCCTCAATTTTCTCCTGAANAGGAANAANAGTTTTATATTTACGAATTNTATTCNNTAATGCNCGGCNTGCGTTGCGTTCCNAATGGGCAACAACGCATTGTTCATGACTCGGAGTATTTACTTCCAAAGTAGTTTTCCAATTGAGCCATATACAACGACGACATTGAAAGGCATCACATGTCCGACATAATGGAGCATGATCAAGCCTATAAAGTTGTTGATTCTTGATTATCATTCCTATTGCCAATTCTCCAATATCACCCATCTGAATATCTTGATAAAATGCAGGACAAACATAGAACTTACCATCTGGAGCAAGAGTTAT
>WFLX010011848.1_pt1 | contig 14645 bp, 11 predicted proteins | sample 4967041 | NCBI WGS metagenome assembly WFLX01 (sample SAMN12857096, study PRJNA449069) | gut metagenome | isolation source: stool from male and female vole | host: Microtus ochrogaster | place: USA:Florida | collected 2017
CACATCATCAATGAGATTATAACCCTTAAATACTGCCGACTCGTATATATGCTTATGTCCGTTTGGAATATGGAAAATGATATCTTCTTTACCATTAGGAGAAGATCCAGTGATAGTTGGAGGAATAAATGTATGCAATATATAATTAACACCACCATTTAAACTGTTGGCATATATTTTAAGCGATTCATTAGTGGACGGAAAATCAATACCCTTAATTTTATTATTATTTTGTATAATGACGTTATATTCAGCCAAATTATGCGGGAGTATGACGTTTTCTAAATTTTCACAATTATAGAATTCAGAATAAGCGCCTGCATCCGAAGTAAAAATCACTGTCGAAAGCTTCGGGCAGTCAAATAATAAAATTAATTTGCGACCGATCTCAAGTGTCTTCAATTCATCCACATTGTTAATGACGCTTTGCGAAATTAGATAACTTATCCAATAGCATTGCCCGTCTATTGTAATAAAGTCTGGAATGGAAATTTTCCCATTTTCATCAGGGGTTGCTTCGATCAATTCAACTAAATCATCTGATTTTTGGCGGTATGTACATCCATTAATAACCCATATGTTTTTTTCTGGGAGGACGAATGTGCCATTTTCTACTGGAATATCAATATATGGCTGATCTGAATCAGAAAATATTACTTTTTGCCACTTCTCGTCTTGTATGGCCTTTATTACAGGATAAATCCGATATATTCCATCTTGGAGGTCTACAGCTCCCGGAGAATATTCTGCAATAAAAAATGAAGATGAGCTTCCTATTTTATGGTATGTAATGTCTCCAGTATGTAAGTTTTCGAGCGCATATGCACATTCACAACTCAAATCGGGGAGAGTGGAAAATACATCAATCTCAATACGTATCCAATCATTTTGGATTTTGACTCCATTTCGAGCTTTCCCAAATAAAATGTTTGGATTTTGATATTTTGGAGAAATCCCAATCACTATATTTGGATTATAAGAATAAATAAGCTCGGATGAAAGATAGTAGCCATTTAATTCTCCACCCCATCCAAAATTGAAATGAAAAAAACCATTGCTATCACTTCCATCACAAACAAAAGCGTGCCCGGATTGATCATCAGCTTGGCCACTATAGTAAACAGGTCGTCCTGCTTCAAGTTCTGTCTTAATTAATTCGTTCCAATACTGCTGGTTGTCAATCATCCAATATGGTAAGAACAATGCCGAGTAATTGAAATTGTTTTTTAAAGCTTGTTCCACCATACCGTCACTGGCTCCACTTCCTGTTGGACTATAATTCATATTAACCGAATACCCGACATCTCTCATAAGAGTTGCGAGTGTAACCACTGACTCATCATTGTCATCATATAGATATTCATTTTTTAAAATATACCAATTGTAGGTAGATTGTGCTAAGTTTGTGTGTAATGTTGTTCCATTCCAATTATAGCTAACGGAACCATTCCCATGCTCCGGCCATTTGTGATACCTCATTATCTGTGCCATTGCAGTGGCTACACATCCGGTTGGAGGTAGAATGCCGTCTATCTCTGGACATAAAAGATTATATGGACTCCACTGATTCCATTTTAGATCGCCCAACAGTGGTGGAATTTCCTTTCCAATAGCATTGTTATCCTGTTCCTTCGATTTATTTGGAATGGATTTAGATGCTGCTATTCGATCTGCATAACTATCTATCCAATATTTTGCATCTTCAGGCAGATTTTCATAGCAAAAATATCCTGTTGTAGAGTAACCTAAAATCGGCTCAGATATTTGATCGTCGGCTGAAACTATTACATATCCACCTCCGGTTCTATTAAAAACATAAAAACATGGAATATTTGACTTCTCTGCAGCATAGGCATATTGAAATAAGTCTTCTCCGCTCCGAGTATTCTCGGCACAGTAGGCTTTTTCTTTCATAAATTCTCGGCCTTTTTCTAATGCAGTTGTCCGATCTATATACTCCCCATAAGAGGAAAAGACGCTTAGCATCAAGATTGAAAGTAATATAAATTTCATAAGATTACTAATAAAATAGATTCTGTCAATGCTTTGGGTTCCTCTCGTAAGCATTCGGTTTGCAAATATACAAAAAGCGTAGGAATCTGTATCTGTTGCCGTCCTACGTTCGGAGGCTTCTCGCATTGCCTTTCTTATGTAGGATGGCAACGCAGAAGCCCACGCATATATGCAATCTGAGCGTACGGACGTGTCTTTTCCAAGACATTGCTCCGTATGCGTACAATTACATACTACGGGCATCTATCGTTGCTTAATCCTTGACATAAAAATGAAACTTTGCGAGAATCTCAGAGAGTCAAGTATCAGCGCGGATAAACGCTTTTAAAATATTTAGTCTCATCCGATAACTACATTACGCTATCGGAACATTGCGGTCGCCTTTCTCAATTGGGATTATGCGAGCCGCTCTGCAATCGCAAAGTTATAACTAAATCTTGATTATTCCAAATTAAAGTGAAATAAAATTAATATGCAAGGTTAATTTTTTGTTTGGATATGATGACAAGTATTTATTCGTATTATTGTATATCTTTTCGGATATTTTTTGTTAAATTTGCACGTAAATAATGATGAAGATAGCGATAATTTAAATATTAAATAGATGAAGAGAGGTTCAATAAGGCTTAAATCGATTGAAATCAGAGGTTTCAAGTCCATTTCGTTTCAAAATCCATTGAGTCTGGAGTTTGGAAAAGTCTCCATTTTGCTGGGTGCTAATGGCGCAGGGAAAAGCAATATCATTAGTTTCTTTAAGATGGTGGGCTTCATGATGAGCGGAAATCTGCAACGTCTTGTTGCAGAATATGGGACAAGTCAGAAGTTCCTCTATTACGGATCTAAAAAAACACCAGAAATGGCAGCTTCCATTAAATTTATAGACAATGAGTTATCATATATTTATCGTTTTAGATTGAAAGCTGCTGTTCCGGATCGTCTTTTCATATCTTCTGAGGAACTGGAATGGAGTAGAGAAGATGAAGACAATCCATATATAATGACGCTTCAGTCTGACTTTAATGAGTCGGCTTTGGCTAATTCTATTGNNATTGANGAGAAGAAATTTCGTAATCTGTTAAGTGGGTGCAAGGTATTTCAATTCNNCGACTCGTCTCTCAGTTCACCAATGCGACAGTCTTCTGAAGTGGATTCTGCACAATATCTTCAATCTACAGGCGATAACCTTGCTTCTTTCCTCTACTTNCTTAAAAATAATTATCCTCAAGCATTTCATAGGATTACTGAATATGTTAGGGACGTTGTGCCTCAGTTCCATAATTTTTATTTGGAACCTGTTCGCGGTTATGTATCGCTTAAGTGGACAGATACCTCAGCTAATGATTACGTACTGTCGGCTGATCAATNNTNAGATGGCTCTATCCNATTCATTGCNTTGACAACNTTGCTTCTTCAGCNACAAGNGACCATGCCTTTAATAATTGTAATAGATGAACCGGAACTTGGTCTTCATCCTTATGCAATAGATCAACTTAATCAAATGATCTTGGATGCTGCTTGTCATGCCCAGATAGTTGTGGCTACGCAGTCCACTGCCATATTAGATGGATTCTCTGCTGATGATGTAACAATCATAGAGCGGATCCTTACGCAGAATGCACTATCGCGAGAAAATTATCAGAAAATGATTATCGTGATTGGCTGGAAGAATATGCGCTCAGCGATTTGTGGAACAAAAATATAATAGGAGGGCGACCTGTATGAGATTCACTCTGCTGCACATACTCTGCGAAGGTCAGACTGAAGAGCGTTTCGTTAAAGAAGTCTTGTCTCCCTATTTTCAGCAATTTGGTGTTTATACAAAACCCATCTTGCTGATTACCTCGAAGAAGAAAAACGCTATGGGTGGAATGCTCAGTTTTGTACAAGCGAAGCGTGACTTGACATTAAGGATAAACTTTTTCATTTGCAATCTGATTTTCATGAATGATTTTTTTAATTGGTGAGTGTCTTTTAAAGAAAGTATTATGGAAAACTTTGTCAAATCGACACTGCAAAATTAGCCTAAGCTAACAATCAAAACAATCATTTTAAAACGAATTAAAATGAAATTAATAGTTATTATACTGATTAGTATATATTTAATATGCCAAATATAATATGTAAATTAAACTCAAAAACAATAAAAATAAAACCGTTTTTATGGCTTTGAAATGGCTTTTATGAGCTCTTCAAAGTCATTATTGCCTACTAAGGAGCGGGATTTCATCTTTGTCATATAGACGTAGACAGTCTTTGTAGAGAGGTTGAGATAAGACGCTACGGCTGCTGGATCGGATATGCCAAGACGAAGCAATGCGAATATGCGCACGTCCATCGGAAGCTCCCCATCTACAATTATTTGTCTTTGTTTGCAATTCGGGGAGAGCAGTTTCTTCTGCAATTTCATTCATAACAAAGGCGTATTTATACGCAGAGTCAGATTGATAAGCCTTATATTCATCAAATAACTCATTGGCGACCTTGAAATTAAGTTGTGAAGCACTATCTCGAAGATCAAGCTTCAGAGCCTTAAGCCGCTCTTCTTTGTTCCGGCGGTAATCTTCTCTCTTCTTCATCTCCATATTCAGCACATTAAGAGCCGAATCAAGAGAAACCCCGGAAGAGGCTGAGTTATCCGCCTCAGAATGTTTGGCACAGCTGGGCAGCATCCACAGAATTATGGAAAGAAAGCCATATATAAATAAGTATGTAAGAGTGTGGCGCATCGCAATCATATTTTTGATGAAGGTTTACTGAAAATCTCAACTCTTTGCAAATTTAGCAAATTCTTCCATTCTTACCAAATTATTTTTTCTGGGAATTTTGATACACAGGATAAAATATGTTGCTTAGTACAAAACTGATGAGTGGAAATCTACAACGTCTTGTTACATTGACGAAGTCAGGAGGTTGTAAAAGTAATGTTTGATGCTTGACTATGTAAGACACAAGTTTTTAGGTTCTACATTTAGGTTCTATTAAGGAGTTCATGTGGTTATGAACTCCTTTTTGTCTTGTCTGCCTCTTCAACCTGCATATCCGAAAGAGCCGAAATTCTAGAGAGCATGTTAAACGACAGTGTCAGTCTTTCAAGCAGCCTATTGGAATGACATAGACTCCGTCGTCTCTCCGGTAGGCAAATTCTCCTCCAGTGAGCACCATGAGAAAAGATGGAGCGGGAAACCTATTTGTGTCAATATTAGAAGCAAGTTTTAGAAGATGTGTAGCTCCTTCCTCTATTTCCCGGCTTCCTAATTTTACCTCAACAGCAGCCCAGCGACCGTCATCAAGAGAAATAATAAGGTCTGCTTCAAGGTCATTATGATCGTGGTAATGCCGAATTGATCCTCGTAGTGGTTCAGAATAGACTCTAAGATCTCTTGCACATAATGATTCGAATAGAAAACCGAAATAATTGAAGTCTTCGAGAATTCCATGTGGGCTTGTTCCTATCGCAGCTACTGCAATCGATGGATCGACAAACTGACGTTTATCAGCAGTGCGGATGCCCGTTTTTGATCTGAGTGAGGGTTTCCAAGCCTTTATATCTTCGATTAAGAAAAGTTTACGAAGCGCGCGAAGATACACTTCTAAAGTTTTGTCTGTAATTGATGAGTCGTTAGCTTTTACATCCCCTATTATTGTACGGTCAGTAGTCATTGTCGAAATATTTCTTGCCAAGGACTTCAATATGCTTCTGACTCTATCCGGATCCTTTTGAGACTTGTCGACGGCTGACGCATCTTTTTCACACACCGCTTCTAAATAATCTTTTGCAACCTCAAGAGCATCCTCTTTATCCATGTGTAAGGAAGCAGGCCAACCTCCCCTACATATTGCGTATGCAAGATTTTCAATAGAAAGTTCGCTCATCGCTGCCACATCACAATTCCCTTCAAATAATTCTTTCAAAGACACGTTCCCATTAGATTCACCGGACTCGAATAGACTCATAGGACGCATGTGCATTCTTGAAATACGTCCAGTGCCAGTATGTTGAATTTTTTCATCCTGATTCGTATCATTTTCATCCACGACCACACTTCCAGTTAAAATATATTGTCCTTTTTCAGGAGTCATATCGACTGCAAAACGTATTGCATCCCATAGAACGGTAGCTGTTTGCCATTCGTCAATCAGTCGAGGTTTTTCTCCTTTCAATAGGAAGGAAGGCATAGTCTGTGCCATTTTTAAGTAGGAAGCTCTCTTGTCTGGATCTTGCATAAAAATGACGCTGTTTGCTTGATTAAGCGCAGTCCATGTCTTACCACACCACTTTGGTCCAACGATGAGGACAGCACCGCTGGTTCTAAGTTTTTTTTGTAAAGTATTGTCTGCAATACGTGGTATATAATCCTGATTTTCCATACTACTCTTTTTAAGATGCAAAGATAATATATTTCAATTAAATGTGCAAGTATTCCGAACTTTTCGGCTATTTTATTCCGAACTTTTCGGCTGTTTTATTCCGAACTTTTCGGCTGTTTTATTCCGAACTTTTCGGCTGTTTTATTCCGAACTTTTCGGCTGAGTAGTATAGAATAAAACTAATGTTACCTAACACACACCTGGACGCATGCGGAGCATGCTCTATTACTTACCAGTAAAACGCAGACAGGAATGTCTGCTCTCCATGGCGCGAGGCGGATATGGAAGAAGTCTTAAGTGACATCAAGAATAAATCCTACTGTTTCCTATTTGATGTGGAGGGNGGCGTCGCAGTAGGGGAGGACTCCCGGGCGATGGGTTACGATAAGGATGGTATGGGATTTTGATTTTTCGGATAGGCGTTGCATTAGGAGTTTTTCTGTGGCTTCGTCGAGGGATGCGCTTATTTCATCGAGCAATAATATGGTGCCCGGGCGGAGAAGTCCTCTGGCTATCGCGATACGCTGCGCTTGTCCTTCGCTGAGTCCGTCTCCATGTTCTCCGCATGTAGTTTCCAGTCCATATTTCAGGTCAAAGACGAAATCAGCGGCCGCGTTATGAAGAGCTTCCTTCATTTCCTCCTCGGTCGCATCCGGTTTTGCTATCTTAAGATTCTGGCGGATGGTGCCGCTTAGCAAACTGTTGCCTTGTGGCACATAAACAATCTGACCTCTCGTGGCAGCAGATACCGGCATCACTATCTCTTTATCCCCTGAATTTGGAAAAATACCAATTTCACCCCCTTCCGGTTGTAGAAGGGCAAGAATCAACCGCAAGAGAGTGCTCTTTCCGGCACCTGTCTCTCCCATGATTGCAGTTTTGCTTCCTGGCATGAAAGCATAGCTGAAATGATCAAATGTCGGTTGTTCATTCCCCGGATATGTAAAGGTCACGTTGCGTAAAGATATTCCTTTTGGCTGAGTAGTCTCAGCGATTTCCGAAACAATAGATTCATCTTCCGTCGGGATCTTCTCAATTTCAGAAAGGCGGGAGAAAGCTGTATGGGAATGGATCAAACCGGGTAGAAGCCGTGCCAACTCTGCCAAGGGTCGCTGGATTTGTCCTGCAAGTTGCAGATATGCAGTCATCATACCAAAGGTGATAGTTCCTTTATAGAGGCCAGCTATTCCCCAAAGGAAAGCAGCAAGATATCCTGATTGAAATCCGGCAAAAACAGCAGTTCTGGAATACATCGTTATATCCGTACGACGGCGCATTGTGGCATATCTCGAATGATGTAATGCTGAAATTGCTTCGATAGTCTGAAGAGTATGCCGGTAAGTTATCAGAAGGATCCTATGCTGAAGGCTTTCTTGCATCTTTTCTTGCAGACGACTCTCGATGTCGCGAATACGGCGTGTCAAAAGCTTCATTCTCTTGAAGAATGCTTTCCCTAAGATTAAGAAGAATGGAAGCAATACTATCAATAAGATAGCAAGCAGAGGACTGAAATACCATAAGAAAAGGAATGCACCTATAAGTTGGACTATGGCGATTATGATCAGAGGAAATGTGCGGCAAAGACATTCCGATGCCACACGGCTGTCTTCCGTAAGGCGCGAGAGAACATCCCCTGAATGATACTTTTCCTGTCCGGTCCATGCAGCCGTCATAAGTTTTCTGAAAATCCTTTCTTGAACGATGTTTTTCATTTCTGCTTCAGAAAGATCTGTGGTTCGGTTGCCTAAGGCCGAGCATATCAGCTCTAATAATATAGCGCATATTAATCCGATCACACATAGAGTAAGATTGCCTACGGTTGCACCAGTGGCAATGTCGACAGCCCGTTTGCTCAACGCCACGAATATAAGCCCGATGACTACACGGACGATTCCTGCCGAAGCACTAAAAGCAATGCGCCCACGAAATCCTTCAGTCAGACCATATATGTATTTTATCATTAAAATGTTCCTTTATGCATGTCGGTTAATACTTGGAAGACCCCCTTTAATACATAACTGAAATGATATCTTAAAATTATATATGGATCTATTGACATTTTCGACATTTGCTTCCTGCTGTGATGGACAAATGAATATATTTTCCCTGNNAAGTAACCCTTGGGNCGTTCGNATTTTNNTTGTNAAGCNCTTCCAAAATTNCCTTCNTTAAGTATAAATGATAGAATATTNGNAGCATTTTTTACATATTTCTTAGAGTATAGAGGGCATTCATTCTCTGGAAGTCCTAAATCTCTGACGGCTATTGGNGTGAATAATTTCCATCCTCTAAGCAAATGAAATTGCTNAAGAAGTTTTTCAAGTTCATCCGCATCTATNTCATTGNGATGTTTATGGAGNAGCATAGTCCAGTCGCAAACTNGTCGCAGGCCGATTCCGCCGTTGATGAAATGAAGAAACATGTGCATGAATACGAAGATCACGTCAAATAACGGAGTTGGAACTTCGATTTTCTCTCCATCTATATTAACGATTGTTCCTGAAAGTAATTGTTTTCGACTCCATTCTTGAAAACGATGGTTTGCTGAGTGTTGTAGTAACTGTCCGGCGATCCTGTGAAGTTCTATTCTCACTCCGTTCAGGCTGCATCCATAATGTTTAGCCTTCGTTTTAAACTTTTCGTCGCTCTTCCATCCGAAAAGTTTTGTCGCCTCGTATGCTTTCCGGTATTCTTGCTCCCCCACATACATGTCGATGTCACCGCATTGGCGCAGAGTGGGATCAGGATATGCCCGAGCGTATGCTTGACCTTTGAGAAGAACCGTACGGATTCCAACTCCTGAAAGCTTTTCATACGCTTCAGCGACAGTTTTGTCTAATAGTGTGTGAGTGTGTTTATTTCTTTCGATAATTGAATATGCCTTCAATATCCATTCTTTTGAAGGACGCAAATCGGTAGGCAACTTCAAAGCTGCATCAAACACCAATGGACCGACGGTCTGTTGCATCGCCATCTTGCCTATTTCATCCCAGTCTATGGGTAACACGCTGAATGGCTCCCTCTCAATAGTTGTCTGCCATAATGATGACCTTATCAGAGCCAATAATTGGTTGACCGAATCAGAAGAAACGTAATTCTCGCTCATGTTATATTCTGTATGCAGCAATGAATATTTCACTCCTCGATGACATGGATTTCCTTCCAATTATCCAGTATCTCCGCAACATCTGCTTTTGCAATATCTGCTGTCACATCATACTCGCTGCAAAGACGCTCTGTCAGTGATTCAGTGGTGAAAATTCCCTGCTTCTGAGCTTCTTTCCACAACCATGCTGCTGTCTCATTAAGCACTAAAAGTTTACCGAAGTTGACTGCCTCGAGTCCTTCGCCTACAATTACTGTCTCTCCGCACACATCGCGGAGCACAAATCCTTCTTTTATTCTCATAATCTTATTATATACTCAATTTTAGCAAGCTTAAGTTTATTGTTAATTCCATAAATCGAAACTCTTTCCTAAAGTAAGGACTTGAGCATTGACATAGCGTAGAGTGGGCAGATGGTCACGTGGCGGACTTCTTTGTCAGCCTCTTCATCCACATACTCAAAAGATCCGAAATTCTCTAAGGAGCATCTGACCGCCTTAAATATCTTTTTCTCTCGCATGAAAATCCAAAGGCTCTTCATGCCTCCTTTCATTCCTGCTTTTACTTCTATAGGAAGCACATCCTTACCAAGACTTCCTATATAGTCTATCTCTGCTTGTGCATTTTTTGAAGGTCGGGTCCAATAATATAATGTAGGTCTTATATTCGGACTTTGGTTGCGTTGAAGTTCCAGTCCGGCTGTCAATTCAGCCAAAGGACCTTTATTGACTAAAGACGCCGCATTTTCAGTAAGTATTTCAGTTGTAATGTCAGTAATATCTCCGACCGTCATATTAAGAATGCGATACCAAATTGCTTTCAAACAATACTTTATATTCAGGCTGGCGCTCGAAATTTATCTCGATGTAATTCTCAAACGAGTGACTAAGATTCCTGACAGCTGTTGATTTTCCTACTTGGCGAGCACCACGTAGGAGCACAGGTTTTCTACTCTTTTTTTGTGCCCACTCTTTAAGATATATATCGACTGTTCTATCAAAATACGTCATAACGTTGATTATTAGGATGCAAATATACAAAAAATTATTTTCCCAAACAATTAAAATGCCAGTTTTTGTAAAAATCCAAACAATTAAAATGCCAGTTTTTGTAAAAATCCAAACAATTAAAATGTCAGTTTTTGTAAAAATCCAAACAATTAAAACATTTTATGGTTGTAAAGAGCCAATAAGTATCTTCTGACGGGACGCAACTTTTTCCAAAGTAATGCCAGCCATCTTCTTTTCTGGTTGTATAGAAAATATCGTTTGCCATCTCGTCTCACAATGTGGGTTGCGAGCGCCTTGATGTCATTGACACTGCATTGCTCCACACCCTTTATGTTCCCATCTCCCATAAGAGTGACTCGGTCGCCGTCAATGCGGATGATACGATGGATTACATATCGTGTACCATCGACCCAAGCCAAAACCACATCTCCCTTTTTCAGATGTGTTGGTTTCTGCAAGATCAGGCTATCGCGACCGCCAACTATAAACGGTAGCATACTTTGTCCCGTCACAGGCAATGTGACACTGACCCCTTCGTCAACCAGACGCACGACTTCTTCGATGATTTCAGTTTGGTTTTTCATAACCACTTAAACCCATTAATCTCTTTACATGGCATCCCTAACCTCATAATCTTTTTAACCTTTTAACCCTCCATTTTCGCTTGCGAAAGTGGAATTAAAGCAGATTTCTGTCGCCTCCTTGTCGGGTAGACATTCCAAGTGCCAGATTGGTATTCTTTTCGTCAACTCATTTTCAGTCTCATGCAGTCCATCCGCAATCCTCTTATCCCAACGTTTGCCGCTGATGCTTTGACGCAAAGCTGAATAAGCCCGTATTCCGCTGATACGGAAGATTCTGTTATATGGGGCCTGACTCAACATGACAATTCCTTCTAATGGATAGCTTATATTGCGATAACATGGAGTTTTTCCACTCCAAGGACTCCCAAAGACAACAATTTCCCCATCATCGAAGATTCGCACTACAGGATTGTCGTCGTTGACTAATTCAGTACCGCTGATATATTGTATCCACAGGCGAGCATGTGTGCTTTTCCCTGTTCCACTTGGCCCTAAAAACATATAGCCTTTCCCTTCATGGCTGACCGCAGCTGCATGGAACAATGCAGTCTTCTTGTCTGCCGTCGCTAATGCGTAGATTATCATCAATGCGTTGTCGATAGCTGCTTTCTTTTGTCTTCCGGTAGCTATCAGTCGTCCTTCCTTATAATCTTCCAAACACACCAAAAGTCCAGCTGAAACCCCATTCCATTGAAATTCAAAGACTGGTGATCCATCGGGCGTTTTCCCACAAATGATAGTCTGCCCTTCCTCCTCTTGTCTTAACTCTTCAGAATAAAATGGAAGCTCTCCCGACTCTATACTCAGTGCAAAGACCGGATTTCTGAAATCAGATCCTCGGTTAAGAGCAAAAGGCTCATAGTTGGTCATCAGCTCTCGCTCTTCAGCGTAAGCTGAAACACAAAAAGTATGTCCTGCCACGCAGTAGCTTCTTGTTTCTTTCATCATAATATAGACACAAATATATTTATTAAGGAATCCTCTTTATAGAACTTACATCAGAACGTTCCCATTTGCCGTCATTATGGCAACTCATAAAAAGTATTGACATCCCTACNGCANTCAATGCCATTGTTCTATTAAAAGACATGCTATCGTTAGTTTTCTTNATTTTTACATATTTGGATACAAAATTAATAATTTTGTTGAAATACTTCCAATTTCCTATGCGACAATTTCATCTTTAGGATGCGACTTTTTTCATTTAGNGCCGCTTAAGCATTCATATACGAAAAGATCTGCATCCTCGGCCCACACATTCTCCTAGACAGGTATCCTCATATTGCCCCTACTCGATGATGGAGGATTGAATAATCAAAAGAAGAATTTGTTTTGGAATGCGTATATTTATGAGATTTTTTATTAATTTTGCTTTTGGAAATGTTATTATTTGAAAAGGGTAAACGATAAAGATATGGCTGAGGCGAGTGGATATCCGATTGGAGTGCAAGATTTCAACACTATACGTAATGAAAACTACATATATATTGATAAGACTCAATATATAGAGAAGTTGATGAAGACCAAAACCCGCTATTGTTTTCTGGCGCGTCCAAGACGTTTCGGAAAAAGCCTCTTTTTGTCTACACTTCAATGTTTCTTTGAAGGAAGAAGAGATCTTTTCAAAGGATTGCATATAGACTCAATGGAGTGGAATTGGGAAAAGTATCCTGTATTTCGTCTTGACCTGAACATTGATGAGTATAAGGAGCCAGGACAGCTTGATGCTATCTATGAAAACACCTTCAGTAAGTGGGAAGCTAAATATGGTATAACTGAAATCGCTGGGTCTTTTTCTACTCGATTTCAAAACATAATAGAGACAGCTCACGAGAAGTCCGGTCGTCAAGTGGTAATCCTCGTTGATGAATACGACAAACCACTGGTCAACAATATCAATAACAAAGAGAATATTGAGCATTACAGAAGTCGACTTTCTTCTGTATACTCGAATTTCAAAAGTTCAGGAGAACACATACGTCTCGTATTCCTGACGGGAATAAGCAGATTCAGCAAGCTTAGTGTATTCTCCGACCTTAATAACTTAAGCGACATTACTTTCATAGATGAATTCTCGGATATCTGCGGGGTGACTGATAATGAGATGATTGAATACTTGCATCATGGTATATCAAATCTTGCTCTAAAAAATGGCACAAGTAATGAGATAGTAATTCAACTACTTAAGGCCAATTATGATGGTTATCGTTTCTCAGAGATGGGGAGTGACATTTACAATCCTTGGTCGCTTCTCAGTGCATTGAGATATTCCAAGATTGATAATTATTGGAACGATACAGGAATGCCAAGAATTATTGCTAAAACCTTGAAAAGAGTTCATGCTGATTTGCAAAAGATGTTTGATGTGTATTGTACTGGCGATGACCTTAAAGGATTGGATTTGCTCACACCTCAACCTATAGCGTTGCTTTATCAGACTGGATATCTTACGATAAAAAGTTATCATCCAAAGATTAAACGATACCGGCTTGGACTCCCGAATAATGAAGTTAAAGATGGTTTTTTCAAGATACTCCTACCATATTATGTGAAGTGTCATTCTGATGAGGAGCCGAAAAAGTTAATTTCAGATATGGTAATGTATTTTATCTTGGGTGAAGCAGATAATGCAATGAAGTGTATGCAGTCATATTTTGCCGGAGTTCACTTCAAGATGAAGATGGACAANGAGAATAATTTCCACAATGCCTTCTTCCTTCTGATGGATCTGATAGGTCTTGATACTGAAGCGGAGTCGGCCACTTCCGACNGAAGCATTGACATTACAGTAAAGACTGAAGACTACATCTATGTCATTGAATTAAAATATGATGGAAGCGCAGAGAAGGCCCTCCATCAGATAGAGGAAAAGAAATACGACCGTAAATTCCAGATGGACGGCCGCCAGATCATCCGCATAGGCGTCAACTTCTCCTCCGAGACACGCTGCATCGAAGACTGGAAAATCGAAAAATGAATTGAAAGTTTGAAAAAAAGGCGACCTGGAAGGGTCGCCTTTACGATTTGAGAATCCATTATGCTTATTTGGCTGTCAGCTTGAGGACGCGGGAGGCGTAGTCATTGCGCTTATTCCAGTCTACATTGTGGGATAGTGGCATCTCGAGGCCGTTCGACATCAGGAAGGCTCCGGTGAAGGTTTTTCCTTCGTATGGGAGTGGTTCGTTGTCAATGCGGTTGAGCTCAGTGATGGTATAGAGCTTGTTGGGGTCGAGGCCATCCATCGTGATGCGTGGCAGATGTTGGTCCATAAACTGCTCCATCTTCCACCAATAAAATACGCCATCCTTCTTATCCGGGGAAACATACATCAGAGAAGCAGCTCCTTTCCCATCGTTGGGTGAAAGAAGACGATAGAGATCACCAAACTGCACTATATCCCTGATCGATTTATAGTCAGCGATTGCCTTACGGCTCTGCTCCTTTTCTTCTTCTGTCATATTCTTGGGCTGGATTTCCATACCAAGACGTCCGCTCATTGCCACGTCTGTACGGAACTTCAGAGGTACGATACGGTTGGTCTGATGGTTGGGAGATGCTGAGATA
>WFLX010369775.1_pt1 | contig 14645 bp, 11 predicted proteins | sample 4967041 | NCBI WGS metagenome assembly WFLX01 (sample SAMN12857096, study PRJNA449069) | gut metagenome | isolation source: stool from male and female vole | host: Microtus ochrogaster | place: USA:Florida | collected 2017
GCCCTGAAAAATAACCTTAGCCCCAGGCGACAGGTGCCCGTTTTCTGTACCTTATTGGGTGTCAATATTATCCTAGGAGATTATAAACTTCCCGGTCATGTAATGGCATATCTCATCCTAAACCTCTCTAATGTCTGCTGCCCACACATTTCCCAGTCATGATACTACTAATGATGGAAATAAATGTACAGGTGACTCATGTGTTTAAGGAGTCTTTGGTTCGCTTGGCAGCGGATATGAAACCTTGAATGTCTGCCGGATTGAGGTATACAGGAAAGACGCTTTTGCTCCACTTCCTGTTGAATGTGATCAAAATACCCTCCGACGGGTATAGTTCCCATCCCCTACTATTCAATAGTACCGGAAATTTGGCGTATCTCTCATTCGCCTGTTCAAGTGATGCTGATTCGATTGAGGTTATCTCCTTGATAGGAAAACTCACTGCAGCGCGTCCTGTGTATTTACATTTTAATAGACCGTCTTGGGTGATTTCGAGATAGCTTTCATGAGTCAATCGATATGTATAAACAAGGCTGTATACTGACAGACCGACGAACAGCAATACCGGTATGATTCCGATCCATCCTCCTAATTTAATGCCCAAATAAATAAAAGGGATAATAACCAGTAGAGACATTACCACCACAACTATTGTATTGTTTCTTACACCCGACTGGGAGAAGGCACATTCGAATCTGAGATTATCATTTAATGAAGTCATAGCATTTGAATCCTCCCTACATGAATCAGTTCTTGTGATAATCAATTTTACCCTATACATCCATTGTATTGGATAAAATAGCATATATTTTATCCAAAAGCCACCNGAATAATGTGGGGCAGTAGATNNTNGGGGTAAGTAGATATGAGTCAGTATATATTTGAGTCATAGAATTATCACCTTAAGATTTATTAATACAATAAAGGCGAAAGATTTGGTTCTTTCGCCTTTAAATTTAATTTCAGTGATCCGCCTGGGGCTCGAACCCAGGACCCCAACATTAAAAGTGTTGTGCTCTACCAGCTGAGCTAGCGANTCNNGGTGCTGTGCGGGGTCTCCGCANAAGCAGTGCAAAAGTAGTGTGTTTTTTTGGATTGTGCAAGTTTTTCGGCGATTTTTTTGTTTTTGAGTGTGCGTTGGCGGGTTTTCTTGCGTGGTATGTTTTTTTTGGCTATCTTAGCACTCGTAATTTATAACTCAAGCATAATGACTGACCAACATCGATATTGTGTGATTATGTGCGGCGGCATCGGCAGCCGTTTCTGGCCTTACAGCCGCACGGCTCTGCCCAAGCAGTTCATTGACTTCATGGGTACGGGCCGCAGTTTGCTTCAGATGAGCTACGACCGGATGCTGTCGCTGGTGCCGAAGGAGAATATCCTGGTGATGACCAACGCCATGTATGTCGATCTTGTGCGGCGTCAGCTTCCGGATATCGCCCCGGAGCAGGTGCTGGCCGAGCCGGCACGGCGCAACACGGCCCCATGCATTGCGTGGGCGGCCTGGCGCATCGGTGCGAAGGACCCGCAGGCCTCCATGATTGTGACTCCGAGCGACCATTTAATCACCGGCGAGGTGTTGTTTGCTGAGAATGTGCGCCGCGGCTTTGACTTCGTGGAGCAGAACGAGGCGCTTCTGACGCTGGGAATCACGCCCACGCGTCCGGAGACAGGCTACGGCTACATCCAGGTGGGCCGCGAGGTGGAGCCGGGCCTGAACAAGGTGAAGACGTTCACCGAAAAGCCCGATCTGGAGCTGGCCAAGGTGTTTGTGGAGAGCGGCGAGTTTTTCTGGAACTCGGGCATCTTCATGTGGAGCGTGTCGTCCATCAAAAATGCTTTCAGGCTCTACTCGCCCGAAATTGCCGACAAGTTCGACGCCGGGGCATCCGTGATGGACACGCCCGCCGAGCATGATTTCATCGAGCGCGAGTTCCCGGCCTGCGTGAGCATCAGTATCGACTACGCCGTGATGGAAAAGGCTTCGAACGTGTATGTGGAGACCGTGAAGTTCGCCTGGTCCGACCTGGGCACCTGGGGCTCGCTCTACGACAATTCTCCGAAGAACGCCGACACGAACGTGACGCAAAACTGCAACGTGCTGTCCTACAACAGCCGCGGCAATATTTTCGCCGTGCGCGGCGAGAAGCTTGTGGTGGTGGACGGCCTCGAAGGCTACATCGTGGCCGATGCCGGCGATGTGCTGCTTGTGTGCCCCATGAGCCGCGAGCAGTCGATAAAGCAGATGGTGAACGATGCCAAAAACCGCTTCGGNGAANAATATCTCTGNATAATTTCGTAATTTTGCATTCCGAAATTAAGGTAAACAAGAAAATGTCAGTAGAAAACATAATAAAGAATGCCGTGGCCCGCGCCGTAAAGGAGCNTTACGNACTGNATGTGGCCCCGGAGAGTANTGTGCCNCAGGCCACCCGCAAGGAGTTTGNAGGCAACCNCACNGTGATGGTGTTTCCCTTCGTCAAGGCTGCCCGCAAGGCTCCCGAGGCCGTGGGCGCCGAGATAGGCGAGTGGCTCGTGGCCAACGAACCGGCCGTGAGCGGTTTCAACGTGGTGAAGGGATTTCTTAATCTGGTGATTACGCCCACGTTCTGGAACACGGTGCTGGAGTCGATTCTCGCCACGCCCCACTATGGCACGCGCCCTGTGACGGCCGATTCGCCGCTGGTGATGGTGGAATATTCCTCGCCCAACACCAACAAGCCGCTGCACCTGGGCCACGTGCGCAACAACCTGCTGGGCTACAGCCTGGCGTGCATCCTGGAGGCCTGCGGAAACAGGGTGGTGAAGACCAACATCGTGAACGACCGCGGAATACACATCTGCAAGTCGATGCTGGCATGGAAAAAGTGGGCCAACGGAGCCACCCCGGAGAGCACCGGAAAGAAGGGCGACCACCTGATAGGCGACTGCTACGTGGATTTCGACCGCCACTACAAGGCCGAGCTGGCCGAGCTCAAGGCTTCAGGCATGACCGACGAGGAGGCCGAGGCCGCCTCGCCCCTGATGCAGGAGGCGCGCGAGATGCTGCGCCGCTGGGAGGCCGGCGACCCCGAGGTGCGCAGCCTGTGGGAGATGATGAACTCCTGGGTTTACGCCGGTTTTGACGAGACCTATCGCCGCATGGGCGTGGATTTCGACAAGATATACTACGAGAGCCAGACCTATCTCGACGGTAAGGCCAAGGTGCTCGAAGGCCTCGAGAAGGGCATTATGTACAAGCGCGAGGATGGCTCTGTGTGGGCCGACCTCACGGCCGACGGCCTCGACCACAAACTGCTCCTGCGCAGCGACGGCACCAGCGTGTACATGACCCAGGATATCGGCACCGCCGCGCAGCGCTACGCCGATTTTCCCATCGACCGCATGGTCTACGTTGTGGGCAACGAGCAGGAGTATCACTTCAAGGTGCTCTCGCTCATCCTCGACAAGCTGGGTTTCAAGTGGGGCAAAGACCTCGTGCACTTCTCCTACGGCATGGTGGAGCTCCCCAACGGCAAGATGAAGAGCCGCGAGGGCACCGTCGTCGACGCCGACGACCTCATGGCCCAGATGGTGGACGACGCGCGCCGCGTGAGCACCGAGCTGGGCAAGGTGGACGGCCTCACCGACTCCGAGATAGACGAGATCGCCGAAATCGTGGGCCTGGGCGCCCTCAAGTATTTCCTTCTGAAGGTGGACCCGCGCAAGAACATGACCTTCAACCCCGAAGAGAGCATCGACTTCAACGGCAACACCGGCCCCTTCATCCAGTACACCTACGCCCGCATCCGCAGCGTGCTGCGCCGCGCCGCCGAGTCCGGCATGAACATAGGCGACTACTCGGCTGTTGTACCCAATGAGAAGGAAGTGGCCCTCACGCAGCGCCTCGCCGATTTCCCCGGCGTGGTGGCCGAGGCAGGCCGCAATTTCTCGCCCGCGCTCATTGCCAACTACGTGTACGACCTGGTGAAGCAGTACAACCAGTTCTACCACGACTGCAGCATCCTGCGCGAGGAAAACGAGCAGGTGCGCTCGCTGCGGTTGGCCCTCAGCGAGGCCACGGCCCGCGTTGTGGCCACCGCCACAGGCCTGCTGGGAATGCGCGTGCCCGAACGTATGTAGAACATAAAACAACACAACTATAATGAATTATAACTCTTATCCTCCCGAATACGTCTCCACCGACTTCACCGCCCGCGTGTCGTCGACGATGAAGCGTGTGTATCTGAACATGACGCTGGCCCTCGTGGTCACCGCCTTCGTGAGCCTCTGGTGCTCGAACAGCGAAGCATTCCTCAGCTTCATGATAGCCAACCGCTGGGCCATGTGGGGCCTGATGATTCTTGAAGTGGGCCTGGTGCTGGGTATCAGCGCCGGCATCAACAAGCTCAGCACGGCCACCGCCACTCTGCTGTTCTACCTCTTCGCTGTGGTGAACGGAGCTGCACTCTCGCCCATCTTCCTGGCCTATACCCATGAATCCATCGCCAAGACGTTCTTCATCACGGCCGGCACTTTCGGCGCCATGAGCGTCTACGGCTACGTGACCAAGAGCGACCTCACCAAGATTGGCAGCATTCTGTTCATGGCCCTGATAGGCCTCATCATCGCTTCGCTGGTGAACATGTTCCTGCACAGCGATGGCCTGGGATGGATCATCTCCATCGCCGGCGTAATGATTTTCGTGGGCCTTACCGCATGGGACACCCAGCAAATCAAGCGCATGGCCGAGCAGATGCCCGCCGCCGGCGCGGGCCGTCTGGCCGTACTTGGCGCACTCTCCCTCTATCTCGACTTCATCAACCTCTTCCTCTATCTCCTTCGCTTCTTCGGCAACAGCCGTGACTAAGACCAGGAGCTACTACAGAGAAATCATCCGACTTGGCCTGCCGATACTGGTGGGCCAACTTGGTATGATAGTGACGGCTTTCGCCGACAATATCATGGTGGGGCGCTACTCCACCGAGGCGCTGGCGTCGGCATCGTTCGTCAACGGTGTGTTCAACGTGGTGATATTCTGCTGCATAGGATTCACCTATGGGCTCACACCGCTCGTGGGCGCGCTCTTTGGCCGCGGCGAGCACCGAGCCATAGGCGAGCTCATGCGCAACGGCCTTGTGCTCAACGTGCTGTACAGCCTGGCTATAACCGGCGCACTGGGCGCGCTGTATTTCTATCTCGACCGCCTGGGGCAGCCCTCCGAGCTGCTCCCGCTGATAAGGCCCTATTATCTTACGGCGCTCGCCGGCGTGGTGCCGGTGTGCGTGTTCAACGTGTTCGCCCAGTGGAGCTACGGCACCACCGACACCCGCACGCCCATGTGGATAATACTGGCGGCCAACGTCTTGAACATAGCGGGCAATTACGCGCTCATTTTCGGCCGCTGGGGTTTCCCGGAGCTTGGACTTCTGGGCGCCGGCATCTCCACCCTGGTGTCGCGCGTCGCCAGCATGGCGGCTATCGCCGGAGTATTTGTGCTGGCGCGGCGCGCACGTGAGGCCCGTGAGGGTTTCGCGGCATCGCGCATTTCGAAGCGCATGCTTGCAAGGGTGTGGCGCACGGGGCTGCCGGTGAGCATGCAGATGACCTTCGAGAGCGGTTCGTTTTCTGTGGCCGCCATCATGTCCGGCTGGCTGGGCGCTGTCCCCCTGGCTGCGTTTCAGATAATCGTGATTACGGGCACGCTCGGTTTCTGCGTCTACTACAGTATAGGCGCCGCGATTTCCGTGGTCGTGGCCAACGTGGCAGGCAGCGGCGTCAACGGCGAGATGCGCCGCGCGGCCTGGCAAGGCTACCACGTGATGCTCGTGCTCATGCTGTGCTCGTCGGTGGTGTTTGCCGTGTGGGGCCGGGACATCCTCGGCGTCTTCACGTCCGACGCACGGGTGCTTGCGGCGGCTGCGGCGCTCATCTTTCCTCTCGTGCTCTATCAGCTGGGCGACGCCACGCAGATAACCTTTGCCAACGCCCTGCGCGGCACATCGCACGTGATGCCCATGCTGTGGATAGCGTTCGCCAGTTATGTGGTGGTAGGCATCCCCGCCACGTGGCTACTTGGATTTCCCGCCGGAATGGGGCTGTACGGCATATTGCTCAGCTTCTCCGTGAGCCTGTTTATGGCCGGAGTGCTGTTCCTGGTGTTTTTCCTGCGCACTACGCGAACTCGGCGATAGCCCGCAGGAACAGAGGGCCGAAACGCGCGGTCTTGATTTCGCCGGCGCCGGACACCTCGCGAAATTCTTCGAGGGTGCGGGGGCGCTTCAGGGCCATATCCTTCAGCGACGCATCGGAAAAAATGAGATAGGGCGGCATCTTGATGCGCGCGGCTTCGGCGCGGCGCACGGCCTTCAGGCGGGCGAAGAGAGCCTCCGTCGACGAAGTGGCTCGCGGCGCGGCCTTCTTCTTGTTGTCGCGCGGCGTGTCGCGCTCGTCGTAGCGGGCCAGCATCACCGTTTCCTCGCCACGCAGCACGCGCATCCCGAACGGTGTGGGGCGCAGGCGGTTGGCATCGTCGTAGGCCACGTCGAGCAGCCCCAGCTGTATCATCTGCGATATGTAGTAGTTCCACTCGGCGGCGCTGAGGTCGGCACCCGCGCCGAAGGTGCGGATGCGGTCGTAGCCGCGGCTGCGGATGTCGTGGCGTTGGGCTCCGCGCAGGATGTCGCGCAGCATATAGGCGCCCACGCGGCAGTCGGTGCGCATCACGGCGCTCAGGGCTTTCTGCGCCACGGTGGTGCCGTCGAAACGCACCGGGGCCGAGCGGCACACGTCGCAGTTGCCGCAATCGTGGGTCATCTCTTCGTTGAAATAGCTCAGCAGCATGCGCCTGCGGCACACGGCGGCGTCGGCAAAGGCCTGCATCCGGGCCAGTTTCTCGCTGTTGATGCCGCGGCGGGCACTGTCGCTGTCGTCGATAAAGCGTCGCAGGGCTATCGTGTCGCCCACGCTGTGAAACATCACGGCCTCCGCCGGCAGTCCGTCGCGTCCGGCACGGCCTATCTCCTGGTAGTAGCTCTCGATGTTGGCCGGCATGTTGTTGTGCACCACCCAGCGGATGTTGCTCTTGTCGATGCCCATGCCGAAGGCCACCGTGGCACACACCACGCTCACGTCGCCGTTGATGAACGCCCGCTGCGCCTCTTCCCTCTCGGTCGCCGGCATTCCGGCGTGGTAGCACACGGCCCTGATGCCGCTCAGGCGCAGGGCTTCCGTCATGCTCTCGGCCTTTGAGCGGCTGAGGCAGTAGACTATGCCGGAGTCGTCAGGATACTTTCTCACGAGCTCGCGCACCCGCGCTATGCGTCGGGCTTTGCCAGGGTCCGGGGCCACCTCGATGCTGATGTTCGGGCGGTCGAAACTGCCCGTCCACCGGAAGGGGTCGTGCAGCTCGAGCTGGTGCTCGATGTCGTCGCGCGTGATGCGGTCGGCCGTGGCCGTCAGCGCAATCACGGGCGTGGACGGCAGCATGCGCTTGATGGCGGAGAGCTCGGTGTAGACAGGCCGGAAATCGTGCCCCCACTGCGAGATGCAATGTGCCTCGTCGATGGCTATGATGCGTATGGGCAGCGTGCGTGCCCAGTCGGCGATATCGCTCACGAATCGTTCCGGCGAGGTATAGAGCAGTTTCACGCGTCCCAGACGGGCCTGCTCGAGGGCCTCGCGGGTTTCCGCCTCGGGGCGGTTGGAGTGTATGGCGGCTGCCGGGATACCGTTGGCAATCAGGGCGGTCACCTGGTCGTCCATCAATGCGATCAGGGGAGAAATCACCACGCAAAGACCGTCGCACAGTAGGGCCGGCAGCTGATAGCACAGCGATTTGCCGCCGCCGGTGGGCATCAGCACCATGGCGTCGCGCCCGGAGGCCACCGCGTCGATGATNTCTGCCTNCCCNGGGCGGAAAGNGCTGTAGCCGNAGAAGCGGCGCAGCAGGGCCAGGGCGCNNGTGTGTNGNTCGGGATTCACTTTCTATTGCATAGGAGGCTCGCGGCTTTCGCTACAATGAAAAAGCCGGCGAGGAATAAGACAATCATTGCCGAGCACGGCACATCGACGGCGGCTCCGGCGAAAAGACCGGCCACACCGGCCACCACCGAGACCGCTGCCGAAGTCCACACCATCGACGAGAAGCGGCGGCAGAACACCTCCGCCGTCATCATGGGCAGCGACATCAGCGACATCAGCAGCATCACGCCCACGAGGCGGATTGTGAGCACGATGCACACGGCCACGAACACCGTCATGGTGTACGACACCAGGCGCGCGGGCAGCCCCTGCACCTGGGCGAAGTCGCGGTCGAAAGCCACGGCCACGATCAGCCGGAAGCGCCATGCGAAGAATGCGCACAGCACCACAGCGAAAATGGCGAAGACGGCAAGGTCGGAGGCGCTGATGGTGAGGATGTTGCCAAATAGGAAACTGTTCAGCTCCGGAACATAGCCCGGCGTCATGAACACGAAAAGCACGCCCACGGCCATGCCCAGCGACCACACCACGGCTATCGCCGAATCTTCGCGCAGCCGCATCTTCTGCGACATCCACTCCACGCCCGCGCTCGACGCCACGGCGAAGACCGCTGCCATGAGCACCGGACTCACGCCCAGGAAATACCCCAGGCCCAGGCCGCCGAAACAGGCGTGGGTGACGCCGCCGGCTATCGACACGAGGCGCCGCGAAATAATATAGCTGCCCACCACGGCTGCAGCGATGCTGATGAGCACGACGCCGGCCAGGGCATATCGGAAAAATGTATAGTCAAGAAATTGCATCATCGCGTCTGTCGGTTTTCGCCCACGATCATCAGCAGCTCGTCGCGCACGTCGCATGGCAGTTCTATGCCCCGCAGCTGGAGGCTGCGTGCCCAGGGAGCCACATCGTCGGGCAGCAGGGTGAGGAGCACCGAGCGGAACTCCTCGCTCTCGCCGGCGGTGTATTGCGCCGCCGGGCGCCCGGCGTAGACGTCGAGCTCCTCGTCGTCGAAATATTCAATCTTCTCCGACATGGCCGCCAGCAGCGAATCGCGTTCGCACACGGCGTGCTGCCCGCAGCAGCCATCTTCCTGAGCAGGTTGCGCCGCAGGCGCGTCGCCCCTGCGGCGGCAGTAGATTTCGTAGAGCAGGCAAGCGCCGCCCACCGCCACTATGGCTGCCAGTATTATGAGAGCGACTTCCATCAGTCCGTCACCTCCTCTACTTCAAATCCTGCGGCCCTGAGGTCGTCCCAGAAGCGCGGATATGACTTGGCCACGCACTCGGCGCCGTCTATGGTGATACCCGGAGCGAACACGGCCACCGGGGCAAGCGCCATGGCCATGCGGTGGTCGCCCCGTGCGTCGAACTCCGGCAGCTCCATCACCGGCATGCGGCGACCGTCCCACACGAGGGTGTCACGCTCCACCTCGGCCACTACGCCCACGCGGGCGAGCTCGTGCACCAGGGCATCAAGGCGGTCGCTCTCCTTGTGGCGCAGGGCTCCCACGCCCGTGAGCTCGAAGGGCACGCCCAGCATGGCTGCCGTGGCGGCCAGCGCAGGCACAAGGTCGGGGCAGGGAGAGCAGTCCAGGTCGAGGCGNNCGTGCATCTCGGGGTCGGCGCACAGCTGCGCACCCTCCTCGTCGAAAGTGGTGATCACTCCCAGGCGGGAGTAAATGTCGGCCACGCGGCGGTCGCCCTGCATGCTGTCGGCCTCCAGTCCGCGCAGTGTCACGAATCCGGCCGTCAGGGCCGCGATTTCATACCAGAACGCCGCAGCGCTCCAGTCGGGCTCCACGTCGCTTTCCGCCGGCGCGCCGTAGCGGCCCGGCGCCACCGCTATCTCGTTGCCCTCGCGGCGTGCGTCGATGCCGCGGCGCCGCATCATGGCCAGCGTCATATCTATATAAGGTAGCGACGGCTGGTTCCAGTCTATTTTTATAATGAGTCCACGGCNCATNATNGGGGCTGCCATGGCCAGCGCGGANACATATTGCGAGCTGGCGCCTGCATCCACTGCCAGCTCGCCGCCCTCCAGCGCGCGACCGCGCACCACGAAAGCGTCGCCGTCGCGCTCCACATCGGCTCCCAGCTCGCGCAGCAGCTGCACAAGCGTGTCGTGGGGCCGCTGCATCAGGCGGTCGGAGCCGGTGATGCGCACTTCCGCGCCGGGCGTCGCAGCCAGCATGGCCATGCCGAAGCGCAGGGCCGCGGCGCTGTCGCCGGCATCTACGCTGCCGCTGCGTGCCGTGGCCACGCGCATCATGGCCTCCACGTCGTCGCATCCTTCCGGGTGCCACGTGGGGGCTGCGGCGGAAAAGGCATCCATGGCGGCTGCCCGCACGCCCATGCTTTTGCTCGGGGGCAGCTCGAGAGCCGTGTCTAAAATCTCTTCAGGGGCTGTTATCTTGAGTTTCATCGTGCTATATTGTTCACCGCGTCGCGGATGTGGTCGAGTGCTGCCGTGAGCACGCAGCGGGGTGTGCCCACGTTGAGTCGGGCGAATCCCTTGCCCTGGCTGCCGAACATTGTGCCGTCGTTGGCGGCTATGCGGGCGTCGTTGACGAGCATGTCCATCAGGCGCTCCTGTTCAAGCCCCAGCGCGTTGAAGTCGAGCCACAGCAGGAAGGAAGCCTGCGGGCGTATCACCCGCACGCCGGGTATGTGGCGGTCGACGTACTCGGCGGCGAAGTCGATGTTGCGTTCCACATAGGCCATCATCTCGTCGAGCCACTGCTCGCCGGCCGTATATGCCGCCTCGGCGCCTATCGCGCTGAACATCACGGGCGCCGAAAACTCGTTCACCTCCATCCATCGGTAGAAATCGCGCCGCAGTCCCTCGCTCTTCACCACCATCCACGAGCTCACGAGTCCCGGAATGTTGAAGGTCTTGCTGGGGGCGCCCAGCATCACGCCCAAGGCGCGGGCGTCGTCGCTCACGTCGAGAAACGGTATGTGCGGCTGCCCGTGGAGCACCAGGTCGCCGTGAATCTCGTCGCTCACCACCACGGTGCCGGTCTCGCGGCACAGCGCCGCCACGCGGGCCAGGGTGGGGGCGTCCCACTGTATGCCTATGGGATTGTGGGGATTGCACAGTATCATCATGCGCGGGCGCTCGCGGCGCAGCAGGTCGGCCAGGCCGTCGAGGTCCATGCGGTAGTTCTCGCCGTCGAAGACAAGCGGATTTTCCAGCACGCGCCGGTCGTTGCCCTCCACCACCATGCGGAAGGGGTGGTAGACCGGCGGCTGTATCACCACGCCGTCGCCACGGTTCGTGAAATAGTTGACGCACAGTGCTATGCCCTTGACCACGCCGGGAATGAACGCCAGCTCGGAGCGCTCCACCTTGAAATTGTGGCGGCGCTGCTGCCAGTCGATGATGCTCTGCCAGTAGGCGTCGGGCGCGGCGGAGTAGCCCAGCACGGGATGGTCGAGGCGATGGCTGAGCGCGTCGATGATGTCCGGACACACAGCGAAGTCGAGGTCGGCGATCCACAGGGGCGTCACGTCGTGGCGTCCGAACATCGCATCGAGCCCCTCGTACTTCATGGCGCCGGTGTGGCGGCGGTCGATCACGCAGTCAAAATCGTATTTGTTCATGTGCGAAAACTGTTTTTTCACCACAAATGTACTACATTCGGGCCATTCGGCCAAAAAAGTTTTGCCTGTCTCGCCCAAAAATGCTACCTTTGCAGTCAAATACAGTAGTTTAAAATTAGAAAAGCATTTATGAATCCAATCAAGAAGACCATCACGCTTGCCGATGGCCGCGAGATTACGCTCGAGACCGGCAAACTTGCCAAGCAGGCTGATGGAGCCGTGGAGCTCCGCATGGGCAACACAATGATTCTCGCCACCGTGGTTTCGGCCAAGCAGGCCGGCGAAGGTGTCGACTTTATGCCCCTCACAGTGGAGTACAAAGAAAAATTCTCCTCGGCAGGCCGTTTTCCCGGCGGTTTCCTGAAGCGCGAAGGCCGCGCCGGCGACTATGAAATCCTCACCGCACGCCTCGTCGACCGTGTTCTCCGCCCCCTGTTTCCGGACAATTACCATGCCGACACATTTGTAAACGTGACCCTCTACTCGGCCGACGGCGTAGACTGCCCCGATGCCCTCGCAGGCCTCGCAGCCAGCGCCGCCCTCACCGTGAGCGACATACCCTTCAACGGCCCCATCGCCGAAGTGCGCGTGGCCCGTATCGACGGCAAATTCGTGATCGACCCCACCTTCGAGCAGCTTGAGAAAGCCGACATGGAACTGATGGTGGGCGCTACCGCCGAAAACATCATGATGGTGGAAGGCGAGATGAACGAGGTGAGCGAGTCCGACCTGCTCGCAGCCCTCAAGACCGCCCACGAAGCCATCAAGGACATGTGCCGCGTGCAGGAGGAAATGGCCCGCGAAGTGGGCGTGGCCAAGCGCGAATACTGCCACGAGGTGAACGACGACGAGCTCCGTGCCGACGTTCACGACAAGTGCTACGACAAGGCCTACGCCATCGCAAAGGCCGGCTGCGCCGACAAGCACTGGCGCATCGACAGCTTCGACGCCGTTGTAGAAGACTACCTGGCCGCCATGCCCGAAGAAGAGCGCGAGGCCAAGGAAGCACTTGTGCGCCGCTACTACCACGACGTGGAGAAAGAGGCCATGCGCCGCTGCGTGCTCGACGAAGGCATCCGTCTCGACGGCCGCAAGACCAACGAAATCCGTCCCATCTGGTGCGAGACCGACTATCTGCCCGGTCCTCACGGCTCGGCCGTGTTCACCCGCGGCGAGACCCAGGCCCTCGCCACCGTGACCCTGGGCACAAAGCTCGACGAGAAGATTCTCGACGAGGTGCTGGTGCAGGGCCGCGAGCGTTTCCTGCTCCACTACAATTTCCCGCCCTTCTCCACCGGCGAGGCCAAGCCCCAGCGCGGTGTGGGTCGTCGCGAGATTGGCCACGGCAACCTGGCCCACCGCGCCCTCAAGCGCATGTTCCCGGACAACTTCCCCTATGTATGCCGCATCGTGAGCGACATCCTCGAGAGCAACGGCTCGTCGTCGATGGCCACCGTGTGTGCCGGCACCCTTGCGCTGCTCGACGCCGGCGTGAAGATGAAAAAGCCCGTAGCAGGTATAGCCATGGGCCTCATCAGCGACGAAGGCTGCGTGAAATACGCTGTGCTCAGCGACATCCTGGGTGACGAAGACCACCTGGGCGACATGGACTTCAAGGTGACGGGCACAGCCGACGGCATCACCGCCACCCAGATGGACATCAAGTGCGACGGCCTCAGCTACGAAATCCTCGAAAAGGCCCTCAACCAGGCCCGCGAAGGTCGCCTCCACATCCTGGGCAAAATCCACGAGACCATCGCCCAGGCCCGCGAAGACTACAAGCCCCACGTGCCCCGCATCGTCACCATGCTCATTCCCAAGGAGCTCATCGGTGCCGTCATCGGCCCGGGCGGAAAAATCATCCAGGGCATCCAGGAAGCCAGCGGCGCCACCGTCAGCATCGACGAAATCGACGAAGGCGGCTTCATCGAAGTGGCCGCGCCCAACCGCGACAGCATCGACAAGGCTCTCGAGCTCATCAACGCCATCGTCGAACTGCCCGAGGAAGGCAAGACCTACACCGGCACCGTGCGCAACATCATGGACTTCGGCGCTTTCGTTGAATTCATGCCCCACCGCGACGGCCTGCTCCACATCAGCGAAATCTCCTGGGAGCGTCTCGAAAACATGGAGGCCAGCGGCCTGAAGGAAGGCGACACCGTGCAGGTGAAGCTTATCGAAATCGACAAGAAGACCGGCAAATACCGTCTGTCGATGCGTGCCCTCCAGCCCAAGCCCGAAGGCTACGTCGAGCCCCAGCGCCGCGAGCGTGCTCCGCGCCGCGAGGGTGGCGAGAACCGTGGCCCCCGTCGCGAAGGCGGCCGCGACCGTGGTCCCCGTCGCAACAACAACGCCCAGTAATCCTCTCCGGGGATAAACAATAAAAAACAGGCTGAGCCGCCGGCTCAGCCTGTTTTTTATTGTCATGGGGCGGTCAGTCGTCGTCGACGGCGCTGTCGGGCTCGCCGGCAGCGGATGCCTCATACATTTCATCGGACATCTTTTTGCAGCGCTCGATTTCCGAGAGAAACTCGTTCCGCTCGTCCTCGTCAAGGTCGGGGTGGGCATCCATAAATTCCTCATACACCTTGGCCACAGCCGCCGGCCCGCGCCAGTCTCCGGCCAGCGTGGCCAGCTCGAAATATTCTATGGCCTTGTCAGCAGAGGCTTCGCAGCCTATGCCGTCGGCATATATCCAGCCCATGCGGTGGTTGTATTCTTCGGGGCGGAAACGGGCTGACACCTCTGTCCACTTGAGCAGCTGCGCCTCCCATTCCTCGTCCTCGAGATATTCGGGCATGATGAGATTCCAGTAGTAGTCGCTCAGGCGTGCCGCGGCCTCGGCGTTGTGCGGGGCTATGGATTCGTAGTATTCCACTCCCGTCTCGGGGTCGCCCCCGGCGGCCATGTTCATGAAGTGCTCGCCCAGCCATAGCACGGCCTCGTCGCGCCAGGGACTGTCTTTGCCGGCGCATATCTCGTAGAAGCGTTCGGCATCGTAGTGGTCGTACTGCTGGCGAGGACCGCTGTCGGCCTGGTCGGGCGTCTCCACGTTGTCGCACATATACCCCAGCAGGA
>WFLX010099562.1_pt1 | contig 14644 bp, 10 predicted proteins | sample 4967041 | NCBI WGS metagenome assembly WFLX01 (sample SAMN12857096, study PRJNA449069) | gut metagenome | isolation source: stool from male and female vole | host: Microtus ochrogaster | place: USA:Florida | collected 2017
ATTGTCTTGTCGCCAACACCTAAGGACTTGCCAAATTGCCTCATCACGTGCAACAGGCAATAGTCATTGGCAATCACCTANCTTAANTTGTCTGNCGGTTTGTATTGACCTGCCATATAGTTTTTCCTTATCTAAGGTCGTAATCCTGTTGGCTTTTGAAGCATAAACACCAACAGATTACACAGCCTTCCTCGTAAAAACACGTACAAAGATAATAAGAAAAAACGAAACAAACAGACATGAAACCCATTTTTATGACAAATCAATATGGCAATTACCAAGAAATGAGTATTGTTTTGTACTACAAAAGCCCATAACTTTGCACACTAAAAGCAAAAGCGTAAGCACATTTGNGTATCCCAATTATAGTAATNGTAAATGAANTTATCCGAACTAAAAACAGGTGAGTCAGGCGTCATTGTCCGAGTAATGGGGCATGGCGGTTTCCGTAAGCGCATTGTGGAAATGGGATTCATCAAGGGGAAAAACGTAGAAGTGGTGCTCAACGCCCCTCTGCATGACCCTGTGAAATATAAGATTATGGATTATGAAGTCAGCCTTCGCCGTGCGGAAGCGGAGCTGGTGGAAGTAGTCAGTGAAAAGGAAGCCAAACAATGGGCGGAGCAACATCCTGAACAGCGCGGCATTCCAGCCAGTGCCTATGAGGACATTGTACAACATGTGGCGCGCGTGAAAGAGCATGAACTCAACGTAGTGTTTGTCGGCAATCCCAACTGTGGAAAGACTACCCTTTTCAACATTGCCAGCGGTGCGCACGAACGTGTGGGTAACTATTCAGGCGTGACGGTTGATGCCAAGGTGGGGCACTTCAATTTTGAGGGATACCATTTCAATCTTGTTGACCTTCCTGGCACTTATTCCCTTTCTGCATACACCCCAGAAGAGCTGTACGTGCGCAAATACATCATTGAACGCCATCCTGACCTCATCATCAATGTGGTAGATGCCAGCAACTTNGAGCGCAACCTCTNNCTCACCACCCAACTCATCGANATNGATGTGCCCATGATTATCGCCCTCAACATGTACGACGAGCTANGTGAGAGTNGCAATCTGCTCGACATGCAGCAACTGGGCATTCTGCTTGGCGCACCCATCGTTCCCACGGTTGGAAAGACAGGAGAAGGAGTGAAAGAGCTATTTCAACAAGTCATCCAAATAGCAGAAGGTAAACAGAAGACAGCCAGACACATACACGTCAATCACGGAGTGCTGCTCGAAGACAAAATCTCTCGTATTGAGACTCTTGTACGCAGAAATCCAGAACCTCACCACAATTACTCTGCACGCTTCCTTTCCATCAAACTTTTGGAGAACGACCGACAGGTAGAAAGTATCATCCGCCAACTGGACAATGCTGCAGACATCTTCGCAGAACGAGATGCCTGCCAAAAGGATATCTTTAAGGAGATTGACGAAGACAGCGAATCTGCCATCACCGATGCCAAGTACGGCTTTGTGCAGGGAGCCATGAAGGAAACCTTCCAAAAGGTACACCACTACAAGCGTCTCGTAACCAAACGCATTGATGCCGTCGTCACCCATCAAGTATGGGGCTACCCAATCTTCCTCCTGCTCATGTATCTCATGTTTTTCTNCACGTTCAATATCGGNNAATACNCAATGGATTGGATTGATGCGNGTGNGGCATGGCTTGGCGAATGGGTCGATGGCTGGATGCCGGAGNGTCCTCTGNNAGACCTGATTGTTGACGGCATCATCAGCGGTGTGGGAGGCGTGATTATTTTCCTGCCTAACATCATGATACTGTATGCTTTCATCTCATGGATGGAAGACTCGGGATACATGGCTCGTGCGGCATTCATCATGGATAAAATCATGCACCGCATGGGGTTGCACGGCAAGTCCTTCATTCCCATGATAATGGGCTTCGGCTGCAACATCCCTGCCATCATGGCCACTCGCACCATCGAAGACCGCAAGTCAAGGCTCATCACCATGCTCATCATTCCCCTCATGTCCTGCTCCGCCCGACTGCCTGTCTATATCATCATCATCACCGCATTCTTCCCCAAGAACGCAACCTTGATGCTCTTTAGCATGTATCTTATTGGTATTGTGCTCAGTATCTTTATGGCAAAGCTCTTCAGCCGCTTTGTGGTGAAAGGCGAAAGCAGCCCTTTCGTAATGGAACTGCCACCCTACCGTATGCCTTCGGTCAAGAGTGTAAGTCGCCACACATGGGAAAAAGGCAAGCAATACTTGAAGAAGATGGGCACCACCATCTTGGTTGCCAGCATTGCCGTTTGGGCTTTCAGCTACTTCCCCCACCATGCAGAAGCAACAGATGAACAACAGATGGAACTTAGCTACATTGGACAAATCGGAAAGTTCATCGAACCCGTCATCGTCCCCTGCGGCATGCAGTGGAAAGAAGGCGTTGCACTGCTTGCTGGTGTAGGAGCCAAAGAAATTGTAGCCAGCACCATGGCTGTGCTCTACCACGGCGATATTGCCACCAGCAGCATGACCCCTCTTGTGGCATTCGCCTTCATGGTGTTCGTCCTGCTCTACTTCCCTTGCATCCCCACGTGCATTAGCATCAGGCATGAATCAGGCAAGTGGAAATGGGCAGGTTTCACGGCTCTATATACCACGTTGCTCGCATGGCTTGCTTCCATGCTTGTTTACCAAGTCGGTAGCTTATTTCTGTCATAATCAATGAACTTTTGTCTATGGAACTTCAATATCTTATCGTATTCCTTATCTTGGCTTGCATCGCAGGCATTATAGTTCGCCATGTCTATCGGCGAATTTCAGGAAAAGACAGCGGATACAACTGTAATACCTGTCCGCATCATGGCAGGAAATGCAATTGTGACAATACCCACAAATAGGTAGGATGTCCTCCGCTTCGTCAAAACACTCCCTTGTCTCATGCACGCACCCTGCGCATGAGATTATGCACACCCTGCGCGTATTATTTCGTGCAGGGTGTGCGTTAATCAGCTTGCAAAGTGCCTGCCCAAAAGTCTCACAAGTCACAAAATGTGGCAAGAAACGGCTTTTATACATAAATATGGTGTAGGTGTCGGCAAAAAGTGTTACATTTGCACACGAATAGTTTTATATAAGAAAGGGACTGATTGGATGAATGTAGCGATTGTAAAATATAATGCGGGCAATATCGGTTCGGTGGAAAATGCCGTGAAGCGGTTGGGCATAGAGCCTGTGGTGACGGACAACGTGGAGTTGATTCAATCGGCTGACCGTGTTATTTTTCCAGGACAAGGCGAAGCTCGCAGCACGATGAACTATTTGAAGGCGCATCGACTGGATGAGGTCATCGTGGGCTTGAAGCAGCCTGTACTCGGCATCTGTATCGGCATGCAGTTGCTGTGTCGCCACAGTGAGGAACAGGACACAGATTGTCTTGGTGTGTTCGATGTGGATGTGAAGCGTTTCACGCCACAGCGTCATGAGGAAAAAGTGCCACAGATGGGCTGGAACACCATCGAGGATGTGAAGTCTGAGCTGTTTGCGGGATTCGAGAAACCAGAGTTTGTCTATTTCATCCACAGTTTTTATGTGCCGACGTGCGACTGGACAATCGCTACGACAGATTACATACAGCCCTACTCTTCAGCCCTGCACAAGGACAACTTCTATGCCACGCAATTCCATCCAGAGAAGAGCGGAAAAGTGGGCGAACGGATATTAAAGAACTTTATAGCATTGAAATGATTGAGATAATTCCAGCAATAGATATCATTGATGGCAAATGTGTGCGTCTGACACAAGGCGACTACGACACCAAGAAAGTCTATAACGAAGACCCACTGGAGGTGGCTAAGATGTTTGAGGCACATGGCATCAGACGCTTGCATACGGTCGATTTGGACGGTGCGCGCTCCGCTCATATCGTGAACTACAAGACCATCGAACGCATTGCCGACCACACCAGTTTGGTAATTGATTTTGGTGGCGGCATCAAGTCAGACGATGACATCGACATCGCCTTCGCCAGCGGTGCCACAATGGTGACTATTGGTAGTGTGGCGGTGAAGAACCAGGCTCTGTTTGAGACTTGGCTCGAGAAGTACAACGACAATAAGATTATCCTTGGTGCCGACGTAAAGAATGGACGCATCAGCATCAATGGATGGAAAGAAGAGGGAGAAGACGAGTTGTTGCCATTCCTGCACAAATATGTGGCAAAGGGCGTGGACAATGTGCTGTGTACCGACATCAGCAAGGACGGCATGCTGGAAGGTCCTGCCATCCCATTGTACGAGGACGTGATGAAGGAGTTCCCCAACCTCAATCTCATAGCCAGCGGCGGTGTGAGCTGCATTGAGGACATCGACCGACTGAACTCTACAGGTATTCCTGCTGTGGTGTTCGGCAAGGCTATATACGAGGGAAGAATCAAAATGGAGGATTTGGAGAAGTATGTTGGCTAAGAGAATCATACCCTGCCTTGACATCAAGGACGGACAGACGGTGAAAGGCACGAACTTCGTGAACCTGCGGCAAGCAGGAGACCCGATTGAGTTGGGAAAGCTGTACAGCGAACAGGGTGCGGATGAACTCGTGTATCTCGACATCACGGCTTCACACGAGGGACGGAAGACCTTCACGGAACTGGTGAAACGGATTGCCCAAGAGATAAACATACCATTCACGGTAGGCGGCGGTATCAACGAGCTTTCCGATGTCGATAGGCTTCTGAACGCAGGTGCCGACAAAGTGAGCATCAATTCGGCAGCATTGCGTCGTCCAGAGTTGATAGATGAGATTGCAAAAAACTTTGGCAGCCAAGTGTGTGTGGTAGCGATTGACGCGAAGTGTGAAGATGACATGGTGCATGAGAATGGAGACCCACAGATTGATGGCGATTGGGTGTGCTATGTGAATGGCGGCCGTGTACCGACACAACATAAGCTCTTCGACTGGGCAAAGGAGGTGAATGAAAGAGGTGCTGGCGAGATATTGTTCACGTCGATGAATCACGATGGTGTGAAACGCGGCTTTGCCGATGCGGCACTTAGAAAACTAACCGACACACTGACCATTCCAGTGATTGCATCGGGCGGTGCTGGAGCGAAAGAACACTTCCGCAACACATTCATCAATGGAAACAGCGATGCGGCTTTAGCTGCCAGCGTGTTCCATTTTGGAGAGATTCCAATTCCCGAACTGAAACAATATCTGAGAGATGAGGGAGTAAATGTGAGAATATAACAACTATATAATAATTCACGATTCATGATTCATGATTGCCCGGCAATACAAGGCTGTAGCCTCATTCTGAATGATGAATCATCAATTATGGATGTAACAAAGATGGAAATCGATTTCAAGAAAATGGACGGTCTGATACCAGCCATCGTGCAGGACGCTAAGACCTTGAAGGTGCTGATGCTCGGCTTCATGAACGAGGAAGCATACAACAAAACTGTGGAAACAGGTAAAGTGACGTTCTATAGCCGCACACGCAAGACGCTTTGGACAAAAGGTGAGACGAGCGGCAATTTCCTCAACGTGGTGGAGATTCTGAATGACTGCGACAAGGACACGTTACTCATCAAGGCAAACCCTGTAGGTCCTGTGTGTCATACAGGTGCTGACACTTGCTGGAACGAGAAGAACGACAATCCCATCATGTTTTTGGTGGAGTTGCAGCGATTCATTGAGAAGCGTCACGAGGAGATGCCCGAAGGGAGTTACACCACTTCCCTCTTCAAGGATGGATGCCACCGCATGGCACAGAAAGTGGGCGAAGAAGCACTGGAAGCTGTCATCGAAGCCGTTGCCAACAACAACGAACGATTGGTGTATGAGGCCGCTGACATGCTCTACCATCTCATCGTACTGCTCACATCCAAGGGCATGAAGATTGAAGACCTGGCTACGGAGCTGACAGAACGTCATGACCCCAACTGGCATAAACACTAAAGAACATGAATCTGATTGATTATAAGGGAGTCAACGTCTATCAGGAGTCTCAGTTAGTGTTGCAGGGTGTCAACGTGCTGATTGGTGAAGGAGAATTTGTCTATTTCACTGGCAAAGTGGGGGCAGGCAAAAGCTCTTTTCTGAAGACCCTCTACGGCGAGCTCCCTGTAAAGGAAGGCGAAGCACATGTAATGGACTATGACCTAACATCACTAAAACGTCGCCATCTGCCAGACCTGCGCAAAAAGCTGGGGGTCATCTTTCAGGACTTCCAATTGCTGACTGACCGCAGCGTGGATGCAAACCTGCGTTTCGTACTGAAAGCCACTGGCTGGACGAGCAAGGTGGATATTGACCAACGTATCAGCGATGTGCTTGAATTGGTGGGCATGTCCACCAAGGGCTACAAGATGCCATCTGAACTTTCGGGTGGCGAACAGCAACGCATTGTGATTGCACGCGCCATTTTGAATCGTCCCAAACTCATTTTAGCCGATGAGCCAACCGGCAATCTTGATACGGAAACAAGCCGTCAGATTGTGGAACTTTTGCAACAAATCTGCAAAGCTGGCAGTACCGTGGTCATGATTACCCACAACCTGCATTTGCTGGAAGAATTTCCGGGACGACAACTTAGATGCGAAAATCATCAGTTGCAGGAAGTGTCTCCCTCCCCAAGAGACGTGAATGAAGAATTAGAATAAACAACATCTATATTATAATATGAAAGTACTCAAGTTTGGCGGAACATCCGTAGGCACTCCTCAGCGAATGAAGGATGTCGTAAAACTCATTACAGATGGCGAGCAGAAGATAGTTGTACTCTCAGCTATGTCTGGCACAACCAATTCACTGGTAGAAATCTCTGACTACCTCTACAAGAAGAACCCTGAGGGTGCCAACGAAACCATCAACACCCTCGAACGCAAATANAAGAAGCATGTGGAGGAGCTCTACTCCACTCNCGAAATGAAGCAAANGACNCACGCTTNCCTAAAAGAGGTGTTTGATTATCTGCGTTCTTTCACANAGGGCATTTTTACGATGTTCGAGGAGAAAANCNTNGTGGCTCAAGGAGAGATTCTCTCTACGAACATGGTGACGAACTATCTTGTGGAACAAGGTTACAACGCAATACTGATTCCAGCATTGGAATTTATGCGCACAGACAAAAACTCAGAACCAGACCTTGAGTACATCCGCGAGAAAATCAAGGTACAACTCGAAGAGAATCCTGGCAAGGAAATCTATATAACACAAGGATTTATCTGTCGCAATGCTTATGGCGAAGTGGACAACCTTCAGCGTGGCGGCAGTGACTACACGGCATCGCTTATCGGCGCAGCTGTAGGTGCTTCTGAAATCCAAATTTGGACGGACATCGACGGTATGCACAACAACGACCCACGTTTCGTGGAGCACACATCACCTGTCAATCATCTGCATTTCGAGGAAGCAGCAGAACTTGCCTATTTCGGTGCAAAGATTCTGCATCCCACTTGCGTACAACCAGCCAAGTATGCTGGCATCCCAGTAAAGCTGCTGAACACGATGGATCCAACAGCTCCAGGCACAGTCATCAGCAACGAGACCGAACATGGGAAAATTAAAGCGGTGGCAGCCAAGGACAATATCACAGCCATCAAGATTACCTCATCGCGTATGTTACTGGCGTACGGATTCTTGCGCAAGGTCTTTGAAATCTTTGAATCATACAAAACTTCCATTGACATGATTGCTACTTCGGAAGTGGGTGTGAGCGTCTCCATTGATAATGTCACACATCTTGATGCCATTGTGAACGAATTGAAGAAGTTCGGTCACGTACATGTTGACAAAGATATGTGCATTATATGCGTGGTTGGTGACCTTGACGCTGAAAACGTCGGTTTTGAGAGCAAAGCGACCGAAGCATTGAAGGACATCCCTGTCCGCATGATATCTTATGGCGGTTCAAACCACAACATCTCCTTCCTCATCTCCGCTGATGATAAGAGGAAGGCACTCCAATCACTCTCTGACCATCTATTTAACGAATAAGATTATGAGTATCGAACTGAATGTAGAAAGGTTTGCGGGCATCCGCACCCCTTTCTATTATTATGACACAAACATACTGCGCCAGACACTTGACGCAATCAACACAGAGACAAAGAAACACGACAACTATTTTGTTCACTATGCAGTAAAAGCTAATGCTAACATCAAGGTGCTAAAAATCATCAATGAGGCAGGTTTAGGCATTGACTGCGTATCAGGTGGCGAGATAGAACAAGTTCTCAAGGCTGGTTTCCCTGCTAACAAAATTGTTTTTGCTGGCGTAGGCAAAAGCGATTGGGAGATTGAATTAGGATTGGACAAGGAAATCTTCTGCTTCAATGTTGAGAGCATTCCTGAGTTGGAAGTCATCAACGAAATTGCAGCTCGTAAAAATAAGATGGCTACCATCTGTTTCCGTATCAATCCTAACGTAGGTGCCCATACTCATGCACACATCACCACAGGATTGGCAGAAAACAAGTTTGGCATTGCTATGGAGGATATGGAAAAGGTCATTCGTTTGGCACAAGACATGAAGAATGTACAGTTCAAAGGACTTCACTTCCATATCGGTTCACAGATTTTGGAGATGGACGACTTCATCGCTCTTGCCAACCGCATAAACGAATTGCAAGACCGCTTGGAGGCACAAGGCATCCAGCTGGACATCATCAATGTAGGTGGTGGTCTTGGCGTTGATTATAAAGACCCACAAGGCACTCCCATCCCTGATTTCAAGGACTACTTCGCTGTTTATGAGAAGTACCTAAAAGTACGTCCAGGACAAACGGTACATTTCGAGTTGGGGCGTGCAGTCGTTGCCCAATGTGGAGCACTCATCACAAAGGTCAACTATGTAAAGCAAGCCTCTGTCAAGCAATTCGCCATTGTTGATGCAGGTTTCACAGACCTTATTCGTCCTGCACTTTACGACGCTCATCACCACATCATAAACCTTTGTAGCAAGGAAACAGAAGAGACTTACGATGTGGTTGGACCAATCTGTGAGTCAAGCGACACTTTTGACAAGGGGATTCGTTTACCCAAAACTCATCGTGGAGACCTGCTCGCAATCCTTTCCGCAGGTGCTTACGGCGAAATAATGGCATCCAGCTACAACTGCCGCCGTTTACCCGAAGGATATACAAGTGATGAACTTCGGTAATGGAGCACAGATGACTCTGTAAGGGAACGCTTTGTTCCCTTACAGAGTACAACCTTTTAGCAAGACATCAGCTAACCATGAAACCACTACGGATATACAAAGCGTCAGCAGGTTCTGGCAAGACGTTTACGCTGGCAGTTGAGTATATCACACTGCTGGCTCTCAATCCGTTGGAGTATCAGAACATTCTGGCTGTTACCTTTACGAACAAGGCAACAACAGAAATGAAGCAGCGTATCTTGAGCACGCTGTATGCTATCGCTCATGGGCTACAAAATGCGGATACTGACAGCTATGTGGAAAACATCCTTGCCAATCTGAAAGCCCGACAAGGCACACCGCAGTATCAGGAAGAACCTTGGTGCTCTGTTCTTGCGGAAANGAACCGTTCTANTCTGCNAGCAAGAGCCAANGAAGNACTGGAAAACATCATTCATGACTACAGNCGATTTCACNTTGAAACAATCGATTCTTTCTTTCAAGGCATTGTACGCGAGATAGCAAACGAACTGGAGCTTTCTGTGAAGATGAAAGTGGAGTTGGACGAAACGGAAGTGCTCAGCGATGCTATTGACCAGATTATCAGTAATCTAAAAGAGGGTTCGAGCGAGTTCCATACCATCATTAGCTTTATAGAGGAAAAGATTCGGGAGAACCATTTTTGGCAGGTAGAAGAAACGGTGAAGGAATTCGGACGTAACATCTTCAAAGAGAACTATCTCATTCATGGAGAGGAGGTAAGAAAGAAGATTACAGACATTNGTGTCATCTCTCAATACCGTTCTCTCATCAATGCTTTTCTCTTCCAGAAAAAGGAAGCGGTCATTGCATTAGGAAAGAGATTGAGAGCCACATACGACGATAGCGGCATGACAGAGAAAGATGGAGGAAAAGCCATTGTAAGTTTCATCGACAAAGTATGTAACTATACTATCACCGAGCCATCCAACCAAAACCGTGGCACTTTTTCTGACACCATCGAGGAGTACACAATGAATGTGGACAAGTGGTTTAAGAAGACATCAAAGAACCGCTCTTCCCTGCAACCTTTGGTAGAAAACCAATTGATGCCTATGTTGCGCCAACTGTTTGAACTCCATGATAATTATGTGGCTCACCTCCACACTGTGACCGCCATCGGTCAGCATCTATACTCACTCATGTTGCTGAACAAAATCAGCAGTACCATAAAAGCACTGAACGAAGGTGGAAATCGCTTCTTGTTGTCAGAAACAGCTAACTTTTTGCGCAACGTCATTAACAACCAAGACATCCCTTTCATCTACGAAAAGACAGGGGCGGTCATCAAACATATCATGATTGATGAGTTCCAAGACACATCTGTTTTGCAATGGGGCAATTTCAAGCCGCTCATCCTTAACAGCTTATCAATGGATGGTTCTTGCTTGATTGTTGGTGACGTAAAGCAGAGCATTTACCGCTTTCGCAACTCTGATTGGCAAATCCTGAACANCATCGANCAAGATACANAGTTGCGAAACCACATGGAGCTAATCCCCGCAAAATTTAACTACCGTTCCTCCAAGCGTGTGGTGGAGTTCAACAACGACCTCTTTACCCGTGCTGTCAACATCCTGAAAGAGGAATGTCCAGCCCTGCTCACCGCCTATGGCGATGTAGCACAAAATACCAAAAAGCATGAGGACGAAGGCTATGTTCGTGTAGAAAACATCGATTACCATGACATTGACCCGAATGCTCTNTCNGAGGTNTGGGAGAAAGAAACNTCTGNTGACTACAAAGAGGCTACGCTACAACGTATCCAAATTGCGGTTAAGGAACTGANAGAGCATGGTGNCTCCCTTCACGACANCACCATTTTAGTAAGAACCAATAAAGAAGTCCCTCTTATCAGCGACTATTTCGACGCACACCAAGACGTACTACCAGTAAAGGTTGTATCAGACGAAGCGTTCAGTATAGGAGCATCGCCTGCCATCAAACTAATCATCTGTGTCTTACGTGTTCTGGCAAATCCAGACAACAAGCTACATTTGGCTGCACTTAAGTATCATGTAAAAGAATTTCCTTCAACATTTAGCGAACAAGCGCATGAGGAGATGCGCTTCATGCCTCTTCCAGAACAGGTGGAAACCATCTACCAGATATTCCATTTGAATGAAATGCCTGACCAAGACGCCTATCTCCTTTTTTTCAGCGATGTGGTGGCACAATTTATGGAAGACCATCACGCTGACCTCGACACATTCTTGCAGGCATGGGATGAGAAGCTCTGTCACAAGACAATTCCCAATGGAACGTCAGACGGAGTACGCATTATGACTATGCACAAATCAAAAGGTTTAGAATTCCACTCTGTCATCATCCCTTCGTGCTCTTGGCCTATCAAGCCGAAANACAAAGAAGTGATGTGGTGTATCCCNCGTCATGCTCCCTACGACCAAGTTCCCCTGCTGCCCATTAGTNNCAATAANGCCAAAGAGGACAGCATCTTTGCTGACGATANACGTNAGGAAGANTTGCGAACTTTAGTAGATAACATCAATGTTCTCTACGTTGCATTTACGCGTGCCAAGCACAACCTCATTATCCTGACGGGCAACAAGATTGATGTGCCATTGGATACAACTACTACAATAGACAGCGCACAATCATTCCTTATTAAAGCCATGCCCACACAAATGAAGCAATGTGATATAGAGGGTATCATCACCCTTTATCAATGGGGGCGCATTGTATCTACCACTGAGAAAAAAGCAAAAAAGGAGAAGAACCCAATGCAGGGAGACTTCTCCCCCCTATCTGTTGCTTACACATCCCGTCCGTCTGTGGCACAATTCCGTCAAAGCTACGAGTCCGACCTCTTCATGACAGAAGATTCACCCTATATGCAGCAGCATGCCCAACGCATTCGTCTAATCAGCATTGGCAATCTCTATCACAGCATTTTCGCGAATATTCATACCATAGAGGATATACCACACGCCATTCAGTTGCTTGAGTCGAAGGGATACTTCACCACCCTATTTGATGCCAAAGAGGCAGAGACGACTGTGACCAAACGAATAGGAGATATTTCCAATGAACATCCCCAATGGTTCTCCTCCGATTGGCAGGTGCTTAACGAGCGCGCCATCCTCTTCCTCGAACAACAGCAACCTGCCATCCGACGTCCTGACCGCGTAGTGGTGAACGGGCAACAAGCCATTATTATTGACTACAAAACGACCCGTGGAGCTGTAAGCAAGACGATTGATGGCACTCTTGTCCCCCCAACAAAAAATCTACAACAAATTGAAGAGTACAAACAGTTACTGACTCAAATCGGTTATACCGACATCAAGGCATACTTGTGGTACATTTTCGATGATGTCGTTATAGAACTACCCACCCAAATAACCATCCAGTAAGTGCCATAATATCCAGCACTTCATTCATCCTATCCTCTGTCACACAGACAAAATGTCAGTCATTCCTATGGCTGGCATTTTTTTTGCCGTTTACGAGCACTCAGAAACAACAAACAACTACTATACAAACATTTACAATATGGCTCAACAAGGTAACATCGGGGTTACAACAGAGAACATCTTCCCCGTCATCAAAAAGTTTCTCTACAGCGACCATGACATCTTCATGCGCGAAATCGTGAGCAACGCAGTCGATGCCACTCAAAAGTTGAAGACCCTTGCCAGCAAGGGCGAACTGAAAGAGGAGGCTGGCGACCTGACCGTACATGTGAGTATCGATAAGGAAAAAGGCACTCTCACCGTGAGTGACCGTGGTATTGGTATGACAGAAGAGGAGATAGACAAGTACATCAATCAGATTGCCTTCTCTGGTGCCAACGACTTCCTTGATAAGTATAAGGAGGACGCCAATGCCATCATCGGTCACTTCGGATTGGGTTTCTACTCATCTTTCATGGTGAGCAAGAAGGTGGAAATCATCACAAAGAGTTGGCAGGAGGGAAGCAAGGCTGTGAAATGGAGCTGCGACGGTAGCCCCTCGTTCACCATTGAGGATGCAGAAAAGACCGACCGCGGCACAGACATCGTGATGTACATAGACGATGACTGCAAGGACTTCCTTGAGAAGTACAAAATCAGCGAGTTGCTGAACAAGTACTGCAAGTTCCTGCCTGTTCCTGTCGCCTTCGGCAAGAAGACTAAGTGGGACGACAAGGAGAAAAAGAGTGTGGAGACTGACGAGGACGATGTTATCAACGACACCACCCCACTTTGGACACGCAAGCCATCAGAGCTGAAAGACGAGGACTACAAGGAGTTCTACAAGAAGCTCTACCCAATGAGTGACGAACCATTGTTCTGGATTCACCTCAATGTCGATTACCCCTTCAACCTTACGGGTATCCTCTACTTCCCGAAAGTGAAAACAAACCTCGACATTCAGAAGAACAAGATTAACCTCTACTGCAATCAGGTGTTCGTGACCGACAACGTGGAAGGCATCGTGCCAGACTTCATGACCCTGCTGCATGGTGTGATTGACTCTCCAGACATTCCATTGAACGTGAGCCGCAGCTACCTGCAAAGCGACTCGAACGTGAANAAAATTTCCACCTACANNTCTAAAAANGTNAGCGACCGCTTGTCATCCATCTTCAAGAATGACCGCAAGCAGTTTGAGGAGAAGTGGGACGACATCAAAATCTTCATCAACTACGGAATGCTCTCCGAAAGCGACTTCTACGACAAGGCAAAGACATTCGCCCTACTGAAAGACACCGAAGGAAAGATATACACCTTCGAGGAGTACCAAACCCTCATCAAAGGCGAACAGACAGACAAAGACGGCAATCTTATCTACCTCTACGCCAACAGCAAGGACGACCAATACAGCTACATTGATGCAGCCAATGCCAAAGGTTACAACGTGCTGCTAATGGACGGACAGCTTGACCCTGCTATGTGCAACTTCTACGAAGAGAAGTTCGAGAAGAGCCGCTTCACTCGCGTCGATTCCGATGTGGTCGATAAACTCATCGTAAAAAGCGATGAGAAGAAAGAGGAATTGCCCGAAGACGACAAGAAAGCACTCGCCGAAACATTCAAGAACGCTCTGCCCAAGCTGGACAAGATAGAGTTCAACGTAGAGCCACAAGCATTGGGCGAAACTGCTGCACCTGTCATCATGACACAAAGCGAGTACATGCGCCGCATGAAGGACATGTCACGTCTGCAACCAGGCATGGCATTCTATGGCGACATGCCAACAATGCTCAACCTCGTGCTCAACACCGACCACCCACTCGTCAAACAAAACATCAAGGATGCGAAGACAGAAGTGGTGAGTCAACTCATTGACTTGGCACTATTGCAAAACGGGTTGTTGAGGCCAGCAGCAGAATAAACCAGGTCATGCTGTGCATGGGCTGTAAAAAAGCACCTACGGTGGATAGGGCGTCTGTATTAAATTCTTCTACGGTGCGGCTCCAATTTGAGGTCTCTCCAAACAGATCACGGATCTGTACCATGATGGCATCCGGGTCTGCGG
>WFLX010021693.1_pt1 | contig 14636 bp, 9 predicted proteins | sample 4967041 | NCBI WGS metagenome assembly WFLX01 (sample SAMN12857096, study PRJNA449069) | gut metagenome | isolation source: stool from male and female vole | host: Microtus ochrogaster | place: USA:Florida | collected 2017
ACCATATAATCCGGATTAATCCAACGGAGATACACCATCATGGCGCCTCCGGCTATCACTGCTGCACAACTGAATATCACAAGCCCCTGCATCCATAGCATCGAGAATGTGACCACTCCGCCGAGTTCCCGTTTATAACTCACCATCATGCGGTAAATTATTACAGGAACAAGGATAACCATTACATAAAACAGCAACCCGAGCCATGCCACTTTTCCCGACAGAAGCGACGAGAACAGCAACACGCCAAGATAGAGTCCGAACTTAAGTCCATCCTCCGCTCCGCGACGATAAGGTGTCTTGCTCATAATCAGATGCAAAATTACAACTTTTTTTCAATTTCGCATCAAAGCCGCTCCTTGTTTTGCGGAGGGAGCCGATGGTCAGAGGCAATATTTGCGTTGATTAACAATATAAATTCCACGCGGAAGTGAGAGCATTGTCACTCCCGATTGGATGTCAAATGTCAGCACACGGCCTGAAATATCGGCTACATGGAGGGAAGTGGCCACCGGGGAGTTAACCATCAGCATCCCGTCACACACTGTCACCACAGGGGCAGAGGTCGATTCAGTTTCCGATATTGAGGCGGGATCGGGTTTGGTTTCTATCCGGAGTGTCGAGGTCCCCTCGGGATCATAGACAAACACAAGCGTGGCTCCGGTCGGGATGGGCGTAGCGATATTCGGTCCATCCTTGACCAGTTCGTATGTTTCATCATAGTTGAGCGTACCGCCGCAACCGAAATTCACCACCCATGTTCCGTCATTGATTTTCCACTGTTCAGGGATTTCAAATGTTGCGTGATACTCATATCCCCGCTCGGTCATTGTGAACTTGAGTCCGGGATTATGCCATACGTTAAAATTACCCGTAATATAAAAATCCTTCTGTGGTTCCACTCCGGCGTATTCGCGGTCAATGAATTTTTCAGCTCCGTTGAGATAGCCTTTCACCTCAGCGAGTTTATCGGCAAGACGGTCATTGCCATAGTTGGGCCAACGCTGAAGGTCAGAAGCACCAAAATACCATGTATCAGAAAATAGACGTATTCATCCCATACAGCAACACCGCCATTATTGCCGAGACAGCAGAAAGGTTACAGAAGGAAAAAGCAGTAAAGAAGCTGCATCTTATGGAAGGCATGCCGATCACCACCATGGCGACATTGCGCCATATAGCGGCAGAGGCAACTGCGGAATACATACTCATATCACAAAAACAAACCCCGTTTTCACTCGGTCAGCACGCTCTGAAACGAATGTGCCGTATAGCTGACGACACCGGAGCCGCAATAGTTTATGCCGACCGGTACACCATAGTAAACGGGCAACGGCAGCAGCATCCTGTCATAGACTATCAGGAAGGAAGCATACGTGACGACTTCGACTTCGGCCAATTGCTACTTGTCCGCACATCACTCTTCAAGGAGTTTGTGAAGAAACAGAAAACCGACTACGCATACGCCGGACTGTATGCCATGCGTTTATATATGCAACGCCACGGCGAACTGTTTCACATCAACGAATATCTCTACACGGAAGAGGAGATAGACACACGCAAAAGCGGCGAAAAGCAGTTCGATTACGTCAATCCTCGCAACCGAAGCATGCAAATAGAGATGGAACAGGCAGTCACAGAGCATCTCGATGCCATCGGAGCAAAACTCGACTCCGGTGACGTTCTGTTCCCAAACTTCGACGAACAGGCCTTTCCTGTGGAGGCAACCGTGGTCATACCGGTATTCAACCGTGAGAAGACGATAGCCGATGCCGTACGCAGTGCCTTGTCACAGAAAACGAAATTCAAATACAATGTCATTGTAGTGGATAATCACTCCACTGACGATACAACGGAAATACTGCGCCGCTTACAGACAGAAGAACAAGCCAAAGGCACAGGAAGGCTTATTCACATCATTCCTGACAGCCCTGATGGTATGCCGCTTGGCATAGGCGGTTGTTGGAATGTAGCGATAAACGACGAGATGTGCGGCCGCTTTGCGGTACAGTTAGACTCTGACGATCTCTATTCCAGCCACGATACCCTGCAACGCATCGTCGACTGCTTCTACCATCAGAAAGCCGCAATGGTGATAGGTGCATACCGTATGTGCGACTTCGACCTGCAAACGTTACCTCCCGGCATCATAGATCACCGCGAATGGACAGACACCAACGGTGCCAATAACGCACTACGTATCAACGGACTGGGAGCACCACGGGCGTTTTTCACCCCCCTGCTCCGACAAATCGGTTTCCCTAACACCAGTTATGGCGAAGACTACGCTTTAGGATTAACATTCAGTCGCAGCTACCGCATAGGGCGAATCTACGACGAGCTGTATCTGTGCCGACGCTGGGGAGGCAACAGTGATGCCGCACTGAGCATAGAAAAGGTTAACGCCAATAACCTATACAAAGACCGTTTACGCACCATGGAACTAAAAGCCCGCAAGCAAATCAACGCCGGACAGCCCAATCTACTTGTCGGCGACAGCCTGCAACGCTTCTTTTACCGTCAGTTAGAGCTGTGGGACGATGTGCGACAACGCTATTCCGACCTGCAGAATGTAATGACAAAAGAAGTAGGTGAGCTACGGTTGCAGTTCAATCCCGCCCGCATGGTGTCAACAGGAGCAAGTATAGACAAAGCGTCTTTGGCCAAACGCCCATGCTTTCTGTGCGCCACCAACAGACCAAAAGAGCAGATAAGCAAACCGCTGTTCCTGAAGAACGACAACAATAATATGGAGTTACTCGTGAACCCATATCCCATTCTGCCGCAACATTACACTGTACCGCTACTGAAACATGAGCCGCAAAGCATATATGATCACTTCTATGCCATACCGCAACTGCTCCACCGACACCAACAGCTCACGGTATTCTACAACGGGCCTCAGTGTGGAGCCTCAGCTCCTGACCATGCACACCTGCAAGCCGGCACATCAGGATTGACACCTTTGCAGACCATGCTGCCACGCTTGATGCGTACTATGCGTCCGGTCACGCCCGACAACAACGGCAACGAGCTGTTATTGCTGACAGAATATCCCGTACCGGTTTTCGTTATACGCAGCCACGACAGCGACATTGCACTACAATCATTCCACAATCTGTACAGCGCCATGCAGGAAGTGCAGCGTACCACAGCCGAGCCGATGATGAATATCATAGCATGGAGACAGGGAGAGGAAGACATTATCGCAATAATACCACGGCGCAAACACCGCCCAGACTGTTACCATAAGCAAGGAGCGGAACAGATTCTCGTCAGCCCCGGAGCTCTCGACATGGCCGGTCTCATCATAACGCCGCGTGAGGAAGACTTCAACAAGTTAACGACAGACTCCGCCACGGCCATACTTCAGGAAACGGGCATAACACCGGAGGAGGCAGAAAGGATTATAGAGACAATGAACCGTCAACCCAACGACACCGACAATCCAAAGCATACGACATACGCCACCCAACCGGATGTAAAGGTAGGCATTGTCAGTGCAACCGAACTGCACTTCACTCTCAACGGTATCTATACAGCAAAGGGAGAGGAGATAACCGGCGAACAAAGCGTAACATGCACAGAAGGTACCATACAATGGGGCGGAACGCAATATCGCGAACTGATATTCACACCACAAACAACCGACGCGTCATTCAGCATAGCGGACGTTACCATAGGCATCAACTTCCATTGGGAACGCAAACAGACACAGACATTTCTCGGCACACTACGCCTTGTAGTTGAAGAAGACAAAATATGCGCCATAAACGAGTTGCCGGTAGAACGTTATCTCGAAAGCGTAATATCCAGTGAGATGTCAGCCACATCCAGTCTGGAGCTGTTAAAGGCCCACGCCGTAATATCACGCTCCTGGCTTCTGGCTCAGATGCACAAGAGACAGAATATGCCTGAGGATGCAAACAACTTCTTCTCGTTCGTAAAAAAAGATGACACAATAATACGATGGTATGACCGCGAAGACCATACCATATTCGATGTATGCGCCGATGACCACTGCCAAAGATACCAAGGCATAACCAATGCCGCCAATCCCCATGTGGTAAAAGCCGTAAAAGCCACCGGCGGACAAGTGCTGGAATACGACGGAGAGATATGCGACACACGATTTTCAAAATGCTGTGGCGGTGTAACGGAAGAGTACCGCTACTGTTGGGAGAACATAACCAAGCCCTATCTCACCTCTGTCAACGACCCATACTGCAACACCCAGGACCGCAAGATACTGTCAGAGGTACTCAATGACTACGACCAGGAGACGGTAGACTTCCACGATTGGATGGTAGCATACACGCAACAGGAACTGTCGCAGCTCATAAACGAGAAGCTAAAGGCCGACTTTGGCCGTATAAAAGCATTGGAAGCTATAGAGCGAGGCAAGAGCGGACGCATCTCTATGCTGAAGATAATCGGCGAGCACAAGACACTCACCATTGGCAAAGAACTGGAGATACGCAAAACATTGTCAGCCACACACCTGTACAGTTCGGCATTCACCGTAGCCACACACGGCTCAGATGCCGACGGATACCCGGTCTCATTCATATTAAACGGAAAAGGATGGGGACACGGCGTGGGCCTCTGTCAGATAGGAGCCGCAGTGATGGGAGCCAAAGGAATACCATACAACGACATCCTCGCCCACTACTATCGTGGCGCGGAAATAGTTAAAGCGTACTGACACGCCACTGTAATAAACAAAAGAAGACAGCAGGAATATACCATAACCGGCATATTCCTGCTGTCTNTNTTTTGTCACATAANTCACATCNAAGTGAGACTTATGGTGTCTGGTAGCTCACATAAACACCCCGAAACGGCAAAGTATAGAAGAATAAAATTATGATGTGTTAGATTATTTATAAACAAATCCGTCACTATCCTTTCTCTATAACAAACAGTTTGTCGCTCGGTCTGACCTTGCCCGGCACTGCTATGCTTATCCTTTGCCCTTTCTTTGCCGTATCTACAGGCTGCAAGTCAAAGCGTATTTCCTTCACCTCATCTATATACATGGCTCCGGTCGTGGGGCCGGTTATCAGCAGTTTGTCACCCACATGGATGTCATGGGCCTCTACCTGAAACTCCGCCACTCCTATCTTCGAGAAGTATTTAATGGTCTTTGCGGCATACACCTTCTTCTCTGTAGCTTTTGAACCGTAGGAATCGTTCCACTCTCCCAATGTCTGCCCTTGGTAGTAGCCATCCCAAAAACCACGGTTGAAGACCCTTGCCAGCCGCTCGTCCCATGCGTCTTTGGCCTGTTCTGTGAAATGACGCGGCTCCGCATTACCCTCCTGCCTGTCGGCACAAACAGCGTTTATGGCCTCACGATAACAACGTACCACCGTGTCAACATACTCCGGGCCACGGGCTCTGCCCTCAATCTTGAACACCCTCACACCGGCCTCCATCATACGGTCGATGAAACGTATTGTCTTCAGGTCCTTAGGGGACATTATATACTTGTTATCCACAAGCAGTTCGTTGCCCGTCTCCACGTCTGTCACATCATACCCCCTGCGGCATATCTGCACGCACTCGCCACGATTGGCGGAGCGGTTGGCGTTATGCAGAGAGAGATAGCACTTGCCAGAGATGGCCATGCACAATGCTCCGTGGCAGAACATCTCTATGCGTATTGGCTTACCTGAAGGCCCGCAGATATTCTCCGCTACGGCCTGCTCGTGTATTGCCTTTACCTGTTCCATACGCAGTTCCCTCGCCAGCACCACGACATCGGCAAACTGCGCATAGAAACGCAATGCCTCGATGTTGGAGATGTTAAGCTGTGTGGAGAGATGCACCTCCTGCCCCACTTTGCGACAATACATCATTACAGCCACGTCAGACGCTATGACGGCACTGATGCCGGCGGCTTTCGCAGCGTCTATTATCTCGTGCATCTGCTCTATGTCCTCACCATATATTATGGTATTGACGGTAAGATATGTCTTTATGCCGTGCTGCCCGCACAAAGCGGCAATCTCCCGCAGGTCGGTTATGGTGAAAGTAGAGGCCGAATGGGCACGCATATTCAGGCGCTCAATGCCGAAGTAGACAGAATCCGCTCCGGCATTGAGTGCAGCGGCAAGGCTCTCACGTGAGCCTACCGGTGCCATTATTTCATATTCTACAGTTCCCATACCGCTCCGTCGGGTGTGTCTTTAATGATGAAGCCCGCCTCGTTGAGCGAATCCCTTATCTTGTCGCAGGTAGCCCAGTCCTTTTCGGCGCGTGCCTTGGCACGCATGTCGAGTACCATGTCCACCACCTTGCCGAAAGACTGCTCTCTCGAAGCATCACAACCGGCCTGCATCTGTGTCGTCAGTCCAAGTATATCCTCGGTGAAAGTGTGCATGATTCCTGACAACTGATCCAGATGCGCTTGTGAAATCTTGCTCTTGCGATCCACCAGCAGATTAACCTGATGACATGCCTCAAACAGCAATGATATGGCAACAGGTGTCTGCAGGTCGTCGTTCATTGCGTCATAGAGTTTCTGCTCTAACTCATTCACAAATTTCTCTACCTCCGGCGTTGACCCTTTGGACGGCTGTATACGTTTAAGGTCTTTCAGCCCCTGCATCAAACGTGCAAAGCCCTTCTCGGCAGCCTCTAAAGCTTCTGACGAGAAGTCAACGGTACCGCGATAGTGTGCCGACAGTATGAAGAAGCGAATGGTCATGGGCGAGAACGGTTTTGTAAGCAGTTCGTGCTCACCCTTGAAGAACTGGTCAAGGGTAATGAAGTTGTTATACGACTTGCCCATCTTCTGTCCGTTGATGGTTATCATGTTGTTGTGCATCCAATAGCGCACCGCCGGATGTCCCATCGAGGCCTGTGCCTGCGCTATCTCACACTCATGGTGTGGGAACACGAGATCCATGCCGCCGCCATGTATATCAAACTCGTCGCCAAGGTATTTTCTTCCCATCGCAGTGCATTCGCAGTGCCAGCCGGGGAAGCCCTCAGACCATGGCGAGGGCCATCTCATTATGTGCTCCGGCTGTGCCTTCTTCCACAAGGCGAAATCAGCCTGGTTTTTCTTTTCGCCCACACCGGCCAACGTGTCGCGTGAGGCGTCTTTCAGATTCTCAAGCGTACGCCCTGACAGTATGCCGTATTTATAATCGTTGTTATATTTCTCTATATCGAAATACACGCTGCCGTTGCTAATATATGCATAACCATTGTCCAGTATCTGCTGCACGAGCTGCTGCTGCTCTATAATATGTCCTGTGGCATGAGGCTCTATTGACGGCGGCAAGACATTGAGCTTGTCCATAGCCGAGTTGAAACGACGGGTGTAATACTGCGCTATCTCCATAGGCTCCAGCNGCTCCAGCCTTGCCTTCTTGGCTATCTTGTCCTCACCCTCGTCGGCATCGTGCTCCAAGTGCCCCACGTCTGTAATGTTACGCACATAGCGTACCTTGTAGCCTAAGTGTTGAAGGTAACGGAAAAGGATGTCGAACGTAATGGCAGGACGTGCGTGTCCGAGGTGTGCATCACCGTAAACCGTAGGTCCGCAGACATACATGCCTACATGACCGGGATTGATTGGCTTGAACGCCTCTTTCTTTCTCGTAAGTGTATTGTATATTAACAGTGTCTGTTCCATTTGTCTTTGTTAAATGTTTTGATCATTATGCGGTTGAACTCACACAGTGTCTGTATTCCGTCAGCTCAGCTCCAGCATACGGCGTATGGGCTTTACCGCCTCTTGGGCTATCTCAGGCGCCACCTCAACCGTTGGAGACTCGTTCTTAAGGCAGTCNCGCAGTTTCTCAAGGGTGTTGAGTTTCATATACTGGCACTCGTTGCACTGACAGCNAACGCCACCCTCGCCCACCTCCGGCGGCACGGGAATGAAAGTACATTCAGGACAGGTGCGCCTCAGCTCATGCAGTATTCCGGCCTCTGTTGCAACGATATATGTCTGCGGTTTGTTGTCCTGAGCGTATTTCAGCATATCGGCCGTAGAGCCTTTGACCTCTGCCATAGCCAGCACAGGAGCCTTGCACTCCAGATGCGCCATGACGATGGCATCGGGATATTGCCGTTTCAGTTGAGCGATGGCATCGCATGAAAAACGCTCATGCACATGGCAACCGCCGTTCCACAGTTCCATATTACGCCCCGTCACGGCGTTTATATACGCTCCAAGGTTATAGTCCGGCCCGAAAAGTATCTTTACATCCTGCGGCAAACGGTCCACAACCTTTTTGGCATTGCCTGATGTCACCACCACATCGGTAAGCGCCTTGGTGGCGGCAGTGGTGTTTACATACTGCACAACCATATAGTCGGGGTGCGCATCCTTCCACTTTCTGAGGTCTTCGGCATTGCAAGAGTCGGCAAGGGAGCATCCGGCACTAAGGTCAGGGACGAGCACCAGCTTGTCGGGCGAAAGCAGTTTGCACGTCTCAGCCATAAAATGCACACCGCACATCACTATTATGTCAGCATCGGTCTGAGCCGCCTTGCGGGCCAACGCCAGTGAGTCGCCGACAAAATCGGCTACCTCCTGTACCTCGCCCACGGTGTAATAGTGCGCCAGCACCACTGCATTTTTCTCCCGGCACATGCTGCGTATCTCCGCCTGCAGTGCCTTGGTATCTTTCTGTTCCATAACTTCGTGTTATTTCTATCAACATGCAAAGGTAGCAATTTATTTCCACCCGACAAAAGTTTACCATCGGTTTTTAGGCGCGGCGGCCTTTTTTTAGGTAGAAAGCAAACTTTAGACCTTTGCAGAAGGCTATGTTACAATTAATCACTATCTTTGCAGAAATGTTCAAAAAGCAACAATAAACAAGCCGTTAAAATTAATGATATGCACCTGACGGGAACAACACACCACAAAATTCTTGCCGCCATCATAGTGGCATTCATAGCGGTGCCCTCTGCGGCGCAGCAGAAAAACAGGCGGGGACAGCATGCGGGAGACATGCCGGTTCCCTGTGTCTATAATATAAAGACAGCGCAACATGAACAGACAATAGAGCACTTCGGAGCGTCTGACGCATGGAGCATGCAGTATATCGGACTATGGCCGGAGGAACAACAGAAACAGATTGCCGACTGGCTGTTCAGCACAGAGAACGACACTGCGGGAAAACCGAGGGGCATAGGGTTGTCTTTATGGCGCATGAATCTCGGAGCGGGAAGCGCAGAGCAGGGTAAAAATTCACAGATAAACCGCAGCACACGCACCGAATGCCTGCTACAACCGGACGGAAGATGGGACTGGAGCAGGCAGCAAGGACAGCGACGGTTTCTGAGACTGGCTAAAGAAAGGGGCGTAACGCGACTGTTGCTGTTCTGTAACTCGGCACCGGTGCNGNNCACCAAAAACGGACTGGCGACGAACACCGGACGTGGTGGNGACANGAACCTGNAANAGGAGTGTTANGATGACTTCGCATTGNTCATGGCTAATGCCATAAAGGGGATAGAGAAGCGCGACAGTGTACACATAGACTACATCAGTCCCGTGAACGAACCGGACGGACACTGGAACTGGCTGGGGCCGAAGCAAGAGGGCTCGCCAGCTACAAACAGGGAGATAAGCCGTCTCGCCAAAGCTACAAGCAAGGCCTTTGAGCAAAACAACCTCAACACACAGATAGTACTGAACGAAAGTTCTGACCTGCGATGTATGCTCGGTATCTATGAGGTGGGATGGCAAAGGGGCAACACCATCAGCACACTGTTCGGCAAAGACAGCACGGAGACCTGCGTAAAAGGGTTGCCACACGTGGCCAATGCAATTCTTGGACACGCCTATTGGACAAACACTCCCATAGAGGAAATGCGCCGGACACGCCTTGCCGTGAGAGACAGCGTGAGAAAATATGGCATAGACTACTGGCAGAGTGAGGTGTGCATCATGAGCAATGACAAAGAGATAGGTGGTGGCGAGGAATACGATTTCTCCATGAAGACAGCCCTTTACGTAGCCCGCATGATACACTATGACCTTGTTTACGGCAACGCATGCAGCTGGTCGTGGTGGAGAGCTGCAGGCGGAAACTACAAAGACGGGTTGCTGCGCGTATATTCATCGGACAGGATGCACACGGGGTATGCCGTTGACTCAAAACTGTTATGGGCGTTGGGCAACTACAGCCGTTTCATAAGACCCGGCGCTGTAAGGCTAACAGTGGAAGCCTGTGACACACACGGCAACACCATTGCCGAGGGCGACACACAACCATACGGCATAATGCTGTCGGCATACAGGAACAAAGACGGAAGATTAGTGGCGGTAGCTATAAACTATTCAAAAGAAACTAAATCCATATCCCTCAACACGGATGACGCAAAGCGGCTGTGGAGGCTATACCGCACATCAGACATAGCAACGGAGAGCCTCGCTCCGGCAGGCTCTGCAACAACAAAAATAACACTGCCCCCACGCAGCATAACAACATTGGTGGAGGAGTAGGGATATTACAACTGTAAACCAAAATCGCCTTTCTAACAATACTCATTTACATCTTCCGCCACCATAGACGACTCAGCATCCCCCAACACGGCATAACGTTTTACCGAATAGTTCTCCAAAAAGATATGGTTAAGCGTATAAACAAGTGATCGCAAAGTCTCATCACGCCTTTGCGACTTCAATTCACACTCCCATATGGTTATAGTATGCCATCCCATTGAAGCAAGTTTCCTTTGCACTAAGATATCACGCTGCCTGTTTTTTATTATTTTTTTTTGCCAAAAATCTGTATTTGTTTTAGGCATTCTAAAACTATCACACCCTTCATGTCCGTGCCAAAAGCAACCATTGACAAATACACATGTTTTATATCTTCTCAATACAATATCAGGTTTGCCAGGTAATTGTTTATGATTTAAGCGATAGCGGAATCCACTATTCCAGAGAAACCTACGCACTAACAGCTCCGGTTTTGTATCTTTACTGTGGATCGAAGACATTATATGGTACAACTGCTCTTTAGTATAGCGATTAGACATATATCCTTAATTTGTAAATGTAAATGTTGGCTTATTATCAATCCAATCTTTTAACGACACCTCGGCGTCAGCTGCATATTTAAGACAGATAGCCAACCAACCCTCATATAGCGTATGCGCTTGCAACAATATAGGATTATAATCCGCTATCATCTGCAATAATTCCGTGCTTGGTGCCTCTAACATCTCCCTAATTATATCAGAATAAGCTACGATTTGGTTAAACACTTGAGCAACAGGTATGTCCAATAGCTTTCCATTTACCGCCTTGATTTTACCACCCGCCGAATACAAATCACGGATATTAGGCATAACAACCTGGTTATACGAACACAACCACAATGAAGTTTGATTATATTTTGAATTATCCCTTTTAGGATTCAATGCTTCAGGAAACAATACCATACACATAGCTTGCAACCTACGCTTCTCTTCCATATCCAAAGTATTCCATAATCGGACATTGAAAGACTTGCCAACATCTACATTATCAAACGTAATCCACCATGGCATTTCTTGTTTATTCGTTTTTATGGCTTTCTGATAATAATACCTTCTTACCTTACCAATAGAATCCTCGTCTTTTCTGAAATCATCATAAGTGGTATCCATCTTAGCAAAAATAGTCTCTTCCTTAGAAATACCCATATCTATCAAATAGCGAGGAGAATGAGTTACAGCTATATCATATAAAACGTCTTCATATGGCCTGCACTTGAACTGTGGGCAATCGCCACCCATCTTGCCAAAAAGCATATAAATATCCTCAACATTCGCATCACGTGTTGACTCCATAATGCTGCTTCCGGTTGATGTCCAATGATTCGTTTTTGTAGATTTCACCTCTATTCCATAATACGTATTCGCTATTATATCTGGAAACCTCTGTCCGGAAACTAACCGAACATCATNAGCGNCAAAAGGCGAATNGTGGCAAGCTTCCTTGNTCTTNNACATAGAATGCGCCTCCAAATCAGACGCAGAGAGTTTTCTATAAGTCTCAGGATTAGCTTTTGCATCATCATTTAATATTCGTTCCGTAATAGCCATCAACTCCGCAAATGCCTGACTCGCCAATTGAATGTTTTTCTTACGTACGGCTATAATATTTGTTTCATTCATAATTCTTCAACATTAAAAAACAATGACCATACTTCTTGTAACCTTCTCCCTATATTATATGCGAGCATAGGTGGCACGGCATTACCTATTACTTTATATGCCCCAGAAGGACTCACTTCATATCTACGAGAATTTTTCTTATAGAACACAAAAGGATAATCCGGGGGGAATGTTTGTATTAAAGCACACTCACGAGGGGTCAAACGCCGTTCTTTCTTTCCTTCCTCCAATTCTTTCAAATTTTTACCTCCATGTTCCGCAGACAATCTACGAAATTCTATGTTACCATGATGTTCCGAACGTATAGTTGGGCCGAGTCCATTCATATTTATCTCTGTTTGCCCCTGACTGCCATTGCCAAGATATTTTGCCCCTGAAAATACAGAATGAGATATGTCTATTGTTTCATCCGGTTCCGGTAGATGCCCAAGCACATCGGCACATGTTACAGGCTTAGGCAATAAAGGATCATCAACATTAAAGTTGTGTGTAGGTTTAGGATATGGGTCATATTCCTCAGGTATTTCGTCTTTAGTCAAAGCCTCAAGCGCCTTACATGTTAACGCAGATCGCTTTATTCCTATAAATATAACACGCTCACGAGTTTCTGGAACACCATAGTTCCCAGCATGGAGTATCTTCGGAGACAACACGATATAATCATTACCATTCGCAGTAGAGAAATCTCGCTGTATTATATCTTTCACGTCCCCAAGACTCACAAGCCCCTTTACATTCTCTGCAATAAACACTTTCGGTTGCACTATATCTATCACTTGCTTCATCCATATATACAATTTACCTCTTGTTTCCTCAGACAACACACTATCAGAATTATTTTTTCCATCATGAGACACAGACGAATCAAACCCCTTTCTTTTACCAGCGACACTGAAGTCCTGACAAGGAAANCCTCCAGTCACGACGTCAATATTGCGGGGAAAGATATCGCCCCTCTCGTTACTTAATTTCACCAAATCCACAATACTTTCAAGATGGTATATATCTGGATTTACATTATATCTACTCATATATCTCAGCCAAGTTGCCTTGGCCTCAGGTAGTATATCGCAGGCAAAAACTGTCCTGAAACGATTTCTTTTTAACTTAACCCAACCTCTCATATCATGCAATTTTCTCTCATGATACTTATTAGGTGCAGACTTCTCATGACATAAGAATCCCCCCTCAATACCCAAATCCATACCGCCACACCCTGAAAATAGCGACAGAACCCTATACGTGCCTTTTTCAACACGCTCATTATCCCCATTGTTAAAAAACATATCTGATTGCGGTTCTAAAACCATTGAGGTACCAAACACATCTCCAGGCTTTTTATATCTCATATTTACATTTCATTTACTTTACCTATATTACATTAATAGTAATGTGTCTGCAAAGTTATAGAATTTATGTTAAACAAGCAAGAAGCATTTGGTTTTTATTACTATAATCATCTGAAATAATTTGAGAAAACCGATGACAATCACCTTTCTGATTGCATTTTTAGGACGTATTGTATATATTATCCAAGAGCATTATCCAGCCTATGCAATAGCACTGTAAAAACACAACATTACAATCGCAGTGCCTTTACACGGTAATCGCAGTGCCTTTACAATGTAATCGGGGTGCTTTTATAATATAAAAGCACCCCGATTACAACGCTACATCAAAGCGTTTATCTCACAAATTTGCATTCTATTGATTTTTAGCCGTTTTCAGAAACGCAATCACCTCGACGCCTTATGATTATCACCCCTACCGTTTCTCACGGAAGAAATGTATAAAGGATATTTCATTTATAATCTTCCGAGCATTTTTATTACAGTTTTTCCGTGCTTGACAAATCAAGCAGGAAATCGTAAATACTCATTATCTGTATGCCGTTTTCGTCGCTCCACGGTTTAGTATGTTCTCCAACAACCAGCAGTTTGTGGAAAGAATCGTCCACCAAGCATAATGAGCGTTTCTCCTGCTCCATCTTCTCTGCGTCAGGCATACGCCAGGCCGATTGTATATATATACGCTCACTCCCCTTGTTACAGACAAAATCCACTTCAAAAGTCACCCGCTGCTGCTTTCCTTCTTTATTCCTCACGCGGTGATATATGTTGCCGACATCAACAAGCCATCCGCGCATCCGCATCTCATTGTAGATGATATTCTCCATAATATGCGTTGGCTCACTTTGACGGAATGACAGAACAGCATTTCTCAAACCAACGTCCTGATAATAATACTTGGACAGTGAGCCGATATATTTCCTGCCCTTGATGTCGTATCTCTCGGACTTCTCTATGAGGAAAGCGTTCTGCATATATTCTAAATAAGCCGAGACCGTCTTGTTTGTAATACTCCGCACATTGCTTACCGACTTGAACGTATTGGCAATATTCAGCGCATTGACAGGCGCGCCGATACTGGATGCAACGGTTTTGGACAATTCCTCAAACTCCGCTTTCAAATCTATCTTGTTACGTTCATATATATCA
>WFLX010083185.1_pt1 | contig 14636 bp, 10 predicted proteins | sample 4967041 | NCBI WGS metagenome assembly WFLX01 (sample SAMN12857096, study PRJNA449069) | gut metagenome | isolation source: stool from male and female vole | host: Microtus ochrogaster | place: USA:Florida | collected 2017
GTGCTCATCATCCAATTCATACGTCAATATAGTCGGGCGACGACATCATCAGCATTTTTGCTCCCGCACAAAATGCGTTTTCATGTGAGTCCATAAACCGGACAAGCTCTGACAGGCATTCCCGGTGGACACTCGTGTCGTTATTGAGCAAAAAAACATATGCTCCTTTGGCGCGCCCGATCCCGAGATTAACTGCGTGGGAAAAACCGGTATTTTTGTTTAATCTGATACAGGTAACCCTTGGGATACCGTTAGTATCTGCACTCGCCGCCCATTCCTTGTTTCCTTTTTCTGTCATCCATTCGTCAAGGACGTCCATGCTTTCATCCGTGGAAGCGTTATCGACGATGATGACTGAAAAATCGGTGAAACTCTGCACCATCAGGGAATCCATACAGGGCTTTACGTATTTTTTTCCATTGTAATTCGGTATGACAACCGTAACCTTGGACATTCCTAACGTTTCCCCCAATATTTAATAGACGCGGCAGCGCGTCAGATAGTCTCCTGTTTTGACAGATTTTGTAAAATCATCTTTCAGTATAGCATAAATCCCATGGATTGTAAATCAAGAGGTATCCCCGCCTGCGGACTTCCACACAAAAAGAAAGGCTTAAATCGATCGCAGCTTCCTCTCCCTGTTCCAGCCGGGCGGTATATTCCTCATACAGTTCCTTTAGCTCCTCCCGCACCGACATACAGCGTAAATCAAGCGCCGGTACGCTCTGCGCAAGCACGGCACGATTCATATAGCCGCTGTAATGCATAGGCAGCCCGCCATACAGCAATGTTCCGTCCTCTGTCATCGCGCCACCCGTCACTTTGTTCCGGCGCACAAGCCTGCCGCCTGTTATGCCGACTTCGGAGCGCACGTCAAATATGTTTGTCTCATAAACGGTACGATAAAAGCCGACATGCATGTCCTCCTCGGCATGCGCCGCCCATCCCATACTCCTGTAAAAATCATCCAGCGCGCGCCTGCCCGCCTCATAAGCATAGCGCTTGCTTTCCGGATTGTCCGCCGTTGACTGCCCGTGACTGCGCCAATGATAGAGCACTTTCGGCACATGCACGATTTTTTTCCCCGCCGCGGCTGTCCGCAGGAACAGATCGTAATCCTGCGCCCCGTCATATTCCGGTCGCAGACGTAAGCTTTTCAGCACATCCGTCTTTAGCATGGCCAGATGGCAGATATAATTATTGGTCAAGAAATAATCCAGATCAAATTCGGGCTTTACATGGGGCGCATGAAAATGATCTGCCCTCTCATCGCATTTATCTTCATCCGAGTAAAAAAGCGCCGCCTCCGGATCTTTCGCCGCCGCGCAGACCATCTCATAAATTGCGTCCGGTGTTAAAAGATCATCGTGATCCAGCAGCACCGTATACGCGCCGTTCACAAAGGGAAGTCCCGCATTGGTATTACCGGAGATTCCTTTATTTTCTCCCAAACGGTGATAATTCATCCGCGCATCCTCGCGGGTATAAGGATATACAACGTTTTTTACGCCATCCCCCGCACTCGCATCCGCCACGATCAGCTCCCAATTGCTGTAGGTCTGCGCTCTGACGCTGTCGATCAATTCTTTTAGAAACGCCTCGTTTGTCTCATACGCCGGTACAAGAACGCTCACTTTGGGCGCATTCATCCAGATATGCGTCCGCTGCGCCGCAAGAAGCTCGTTCGACGGCGGCTCATATTCATAATGCTTCTTTAATTGTTTTAAGCGTTCCATTGCCGCATAATACGCATTGCGCCAGCCGTTCCGCTTCGCATAACGGAATGTTTTTTTGATTCCGTCCGATAATTGTCTTCCTGTCATTGTGATCGGCCGTCTCCCCGCATACAAAAGCATGCAGTCAACATACTTTGACTCGCATGCAAAAGCATGCAGCCACACATTTGACTGCATGCTTTATAAATATCATTTGTTATTTATCTATTTTTTCCTTTACCGCTGCGGTCAGCGCCTGAAGCTTCTCATCGGAATCCGCAAGGCTTGAACCCTTTACGCCCATGTAGAATTTAATCTTCGGCTCCGTACCGGACGGACGCGCGCAGCACCAGGAATCATTCTCCAGATCAAAGTAGAGTACGTTGGAATTCGGAAGTCCGGTCGGTGTCACCGCGCCCGTCTCCATATCCGTCACCTGATCTAATACATAATCACGCAGCTTTAATACCTTCAGTCCGCCAAACTCTTTCGGCGGATTCTGCCGTAAGCCATCCATCATCGCCGCAATCTGTTTGGAACCGTCGATACCCTTTAAGGTGATCGCATACTGCCCCTCTTTATAGTATCCATACTTCTCATAGATATTCAACATCTGATCCCATACGGTAATGCCCTGCTTCTTGCACCATGCGGCAACCTCGCAGAGACACATAACGGCAACACAGGCGTCCTTATCCCTCGCGTGGGTTCCGGCAAGACAGCCGTAGCTCTCCTCTAAGCCGAATACATAGTTGTTGGAGCCACTCTGCTCAAAGAGCTTGATCTGCTCGCCGATAAACTTAAAGCCTGTCAGGACCTCCACGAATCTGCATCCGTAATCCTCAGCGATTGCCCGCGCCATATTGGTCGTCACGATCGTCGTGACAAGCGCCGGATTCTCCGGCATCGTGCCGGTCGCTTTGCGTTCTCTTAACAGATATTCCGCAATGAGCATGCCGCTCATATTGCCGGTAAAGGAGACATATTCCCCTGTTTTTGTGTCCTTTGCGTAAATGCCGAGACGATCCGCATCCGGGTCGGTTGCAAGCACGATATCCGCGTCCTTTTCCTTTGCGAGCTTTAATGCTAACGCAAACGCCTTGGGATCCTCCGGATTCGGGTACTCTAACGTCGTAAACTTCGGATCCGGATCTTCCTGCTCGGGAACAACGTAAACATGTTTGAAGCCCAGCTCGGAAAGCACTCTGCGCACCGGAATGTTGCCCGTTCCGTGCAGCGGCGTATACACGATCTTAATATCCTCGGCAACCTCTTTGATCACCTCGGGATGAATGATCTGCTTCTTTAACTCTACCATGTACGCATCGTCGATCTCCTTACCGATGACATTGTAAAGTCCGGCAGCCATTGCGTCCTGCTNGNCCNTTNTCTNTACNGTATGGTAATCCGTNACCGCTNTGACCTTTTCAANGATCTCCTTNTCCTTCGGTGCGGTAATCTGTGCGNCNTCCTCCCAANNTACCTTATAGCCGTTATATTCAGGCGGATTGTGGCTCGCCGTGATGACAATGCCGGAAATACAGCCAAGCGTACGGAGCGCAAATGAAAGCTCCGGTGTCGGGCGAAGCGACTCAAACACATACGCTTTGATGCCGTTTGCTGCCATGCAGAGCGCCGCCTCATCTGCGAATTCGGGGGACATGAAACGGGAATCATACGCGATCGCAATCCCCTTGTCCTGTCCGTTATTCTGGATGATATAGTTTGCAAGGCCCTGTGTTGCCTTGCGCACCGTATAAATGTTCATCCGGTTCGTTCCTGCGCCGATCACGCCGCGCAGTCCGCCCGTTCCAAACTCTAATTCCTTGTAAAAACGATCCTCAATCTCTGCGGCATTGTCTTTGATCGCCACAAGCTCCGCCTTTGTCTCCGCGTCAAAATAAGAATCCTCGCACCAAAATTGATACTGCTCCATGTAACCCATTCCTCGTCCCTCCTGTTTTTATTTTTACTTTCTTTACATTAATGCCTGTCAAAACAAGTCAGAGTGTGTTCCTGTACGGAATAAAAATTCAAGCATCGCCAAGTACCTCATCTAAAATTTCATCAAAAGACCCGTAACGCTTGTATTTATTCGGATTTTTCTGCATTTCTTCATATTCGTCCAACGCCGCCTTGCTCCCGCATTGCTTAGTATAACACATAATCCGAATTATCTAAAGAGAAATTTGGATTAAAGTAGGGGTCACCCGCCGCGAGGGCTTCTTTCCATTTCTCCCTAAAGCGCGCCGCCTCGTCGTTGTAGCGCGACGCCCTTTTTGCGTCTGCCGCATCTGCTTCTTTGACAGCCTCCTTCGTGCTTCCCTTGGAAGCGCTCTTGGAAACGTCCGACCCGCGCGAAACGGNTTCGTAGTGAAACAGCTCCGCAAACGGCGTGAAGACGTTCAGATATCCGAGCTCGCGCATGCGCAGGCAGAAATCTACGTCGTTTAACGCAACCGCAAACTGCTCGTCCAAACCGCCCANCTTGTCAAACAATGATTTTTTCACCATGAGGCAGGCGCCTGTCACGGCGCTGACGTCCTGCGCATNNCAGAGTTTTCCCATATATCCCAGGTTTTCTTTGTTGACTTTATAATGCGTATGCCCCGCAGTNCGGTGCGCNCCGAGTCNGATGACGATACCCGCGNGCTGGATCGTGTAATCCTCATAGTNANGCTTCGCTCCCACACACGCCACATCGTCGCGCTGCGCATACATCAACAGCTCCTCCATCCAGTCAAGCGTAATGACCTGCGTATCGTTGTTCAGCAAAAGAAGATAGTCGCCTTTCGCCTTCGACGCGCCGAAGTTGTTGATCTTGGAGTAATTAAATTCTCCCTCATACGTCTCAACCCGGATGTTCGGATGCTTGGCGATCTCGTTGTAATAATCCCGAATCTCCTTTGTCGTACTGTTATTTTCAATGACGATGATCTCGTAATTGTCATAGGTCGATTTGTCTAAGATCGACTCGATGCATCGGCTTAAGTCCGAGACATGATCCTTATTGGGGATCAGAATCGAAATGAGCGGACGTGCCGTCAACGCGTATTTGATGCGAAAGATTGTCTCAAAAGCGCGTGTCGATAGGATCTCAAAATCCTCAAAGCCATGCGATTTTAAGTGCGCCGCCACCGCGCCCTTCGCTCCCTCGATCGCATAGGGCTTCGCGCTGATGTCGGAAGCCACGCTTGCTTTGTGGGAACGCCAGTAATACAGCAGCTTCGGCACATGCACAACGCGCTCCGCCTTATCCGTCAGACGCAGGATCATATCATGATCCTGACTGCCGTCAAACTGCGAACGGAACAGCTCCCCGCCCTCTAACAGCTTTTTGGAAAAAACGCTGAAATGGCAGATATAATTGTTGGCGCGCAGCGTATCCACCGCATAGTCCGACTTAAAATGCAATGTGATCATGCGGTTAATATTTCCCTTGTGGAACGTCGCCTCATCGCAATAAATATAATCCGCGTCCTTTTCGCAGATCACCTTCATATACTCATAGAGCGCACACGGATGCAGAATGTCGTCATGATCGAACAGGCCGATATACTCTCCCGTCGCCATTGCGCAGCATTCGTTCGTGTTGCCCGCGATCCCCTTATTTTCAGAAAGCTTCTGATAGCGGATACGCGCATCCGACTGCATATACTTTGCCACGATCTCGCCGACATAGGCGTGCGCCTCATCTGAGCCGTCGGCAAGGCAGAGCTCCCAGTTCTCATACACCTGCCACTGCACGGATTCGATCATCTCGCGCAAAAACTTCTCCGGCGTATTCCACAGCGGTACCAAAATCGAAAACTTGACGTTTTGGGGAAAATTCGTGCGCTTCAACTCCGCTCTCTCCTCCTTGGAGGGAAAGCTTTTCGTCCCGTAGCGTGCGATCGCCCGTTTCTCCTGCATCTTGTTTCGGATCTTGCGCATCAGCCCCTTCGGATTGCCGTAACGCTTGATCCGGTCTTTTGTGCGGATGAGCACATGGATCAGCCCGCGCACCGGAAATGTTGCCTTCCAAAGCGGGTTGTTCTTGATATGATCGAGCTTATACTGCAGATCGTCGGCACGGCTCTGCGCATCCGCGAGCCGCCCCGAAAGCTGCGCGTTTTTCATTTTTTCTTTTTCGTAAGCCGCCTGATAATAGGAAAGCAGCTCCTCTTGTTGCCTGTCAGACATATTTTTCTCCGTTACAATTTGTTTTATTGATGAAAGCGAAGCGTCATTCCTATTGTTTATGATGGTGCAAACGATACAAATCCATCAGCAGGTGTTATGAGAGCGTCGGTACTTACATGCGGTATTTTCGCATGTTACGTACCGTTACGGTCGAATTGCAGCGCAAGCGTGCCCGCGTTGGATTGTATCGGTTGCATAACTCAACACCCATTATGACATTTCACTTTCCATCCTCATCTATCTTCAGCACCGAACCTGTATCCCGCAACAGCCGCTGCCTCGAACACTGATCCCTGCAAAGCAGGTAAACAGGATAATCGCCATTCGGCAGCACGCCAAGCGGCAGACGCGCCACAAATCCCGAAAGCTCTATGTTTTTCTGCTCAGGAAGGATTTTGACCGCATCGGGGCGATAACGCCTGAGCGTCTCCGCCTCAATGAACGTGCCATCCTCTTTTTTCAAAAGAATACTCATCGTATAACGGCAGTTNTCCTGCCCAAGCACATAGGCCCAGCCTTCGATCTGATAGACCGTCTGCTTCGTCAGAACGTCCATCATGTCCTTTTTGACCGCGCGGTCCACCANGACAGTCAGGCACTCGTTATACCATTCCGGCTGCACCTCGACCGCTCCTTCCATCAGCCCTGTTTGACAGCCGATTTTGTCATACTCATACTGATAATTGACCAGATAATCAATCACACCGCCAAGCAGATTCACGCTGTAAAAGGGATCGCGCGCTATGAATTGCGGATGCCTTTCATAGAGCAGGTCGCGCTCCTGCATCAGACGATTTGTTTTTTCTTCTGTTAAAAGATCATCTCCACGGCTCAAAGACTCATGATGATAGAGCATGACGTCGTTTCGCATGACCTGATACAGCCCGCGCTCCAAGAGCCTAAAACAGAAATCCACATCGTTGAACGCAACGCGCAGTCCCTCGTCAAAGCCGCCCACCGCTGCAAACTTATCGCGCGCGACCATCATACACGCCGCCGTGACGCCGATAGAATCATAACAAAAACGATTCCGCCCGTAATAATAGCTGTGAGAATCTGAATTGCGCTGTAATTTGTGCGCAGGTCCTGCCGTCAGATTTGTCACACCCACATGCTGGATCAGATCGGAATCGGGATATAAGAGCTTCGCTCCCACCGCACCGACATGCGGAAGCTGCGCCTGCCCGAGCATCTTAAGCAGCCAGTCATCCTGCGTGACCTCGCAGTCGTCGTTTAACAGGAGCAGATAGTCCCCCTGCGCCTTCGACACGCCAAGGTTGATCATCTGTGAAAAATTAAATTCCATCGGCTCATAATAGTAGGAAAACGCAAACTGCCGCGCAAGGTTCATCAGCCGTGTGCGAACCGCCCCGGCGCTGCCGTTATCGACCACCAAAATCTCATAATGTGGATACGCTTCATGCGTCCGCACGGAACGGATGCAGCGCTCCAGCACATCGACATTATCTTTTGACGGTATGATTATGGATACAAGCGGTTTTTTCCCCGCCGCATTGTCCTTAATCTCATAAACAGGCTGCAGGATCCCGAAAGCATCCGGCACAAGCTCGCCCGCATGACCACGCCGTTTCATCGCCTGTAAACGGATCTCACGGTAATCGTCCTGATCCTCCCACGGAAGCGCCCACGGCATACAGTCATCCGCAGTCAAAATGCGCTGGTCACTCCGATCGAGCGCCTGATACGACAGATACTGCTCCCTGGTCGCCGATCTGTGAAAGAACACCTCCGGCACATGCACGATCTTTTTNTCCCGCTCNCTGCATTTCAGCAAAAAGTCATAGATTCTGACCTTTCCCGACGCGTCGTCGAGCCATAACACATCCTCATAGGATGTGAGGCGAAATGCTGCAAACCCGCCGAAATAGGGGAACGATAACAGCGTATCCGGCGAAAAATCCGGCTTCATCCACGGGGCGAAGCGCTGCTTTGCAAAACAATAATCTTCATCCCCATAGATCATATCCCAGTCCGGATGCGCCGCAAACAGCGCAGTAACGCGTGATTGCGCGCGCGCGGAAAGAACGCCCGCCTGTGTATCCGCAAGGATCACGATAGGCTGCTTCACTTCCGTAAGCGGACGCGCACTTGCGGCAAGCTCGTCAAAACCGACCACCACGCTTTTTTGTTTTCCCTTCGCGGCAGCAGGCTGCATCCCCGGCAAAGCCGCCATATCGCCGACCGGCTCGCTTAGATACAGCTCGTCATTTTGCTTCGGTTCTTCCGATAGAATCCATTGGGAATAGCGGTCCGACTGCCTCTCTACTTCTTTATCATGCTCCTTTTTACATTGCCTGATCTTAATCTCTTGAATTGTCTGCTTTATATTTCCCGGCATTTCTATGTTCTCTTTTCTCTTTAATTATCAGCGTTTCCAAAATGCTTTGCGCTTTTCCCTCTCCTGCTGTTGCACAGACGCAGGAACCTCCGGATACAGGCTCTTTGCCGCCTCATCCGTCAAAAAAATAATTCCTGCTTCCATTGTCAGCTCATTTTCACCTGACAGCTCCATACTGCTTATGTTGACGGTCAGATTCGGATCGTTTGTGGTAAATACCATTGCGCCGCCCGCCGCCTGAACCCCGTTCGTGGAAATCGCACAGTCCGTCGCCGCAGACGCCCCCTTCAATCCCGTTGTCTGCTCATAGACGCATCTGCCGTTGACACAGAGCTTCACACCATAAAGCATGCACGGAACAAGCGCCGGATCAAGGCGAAGCGCCCGCACCTCTTTTCCAAACGGAATCCTTACGCTCACGCGGCTTCTGCCCCGATAGACATTCGGCATAAAAAAGGACTGCTCCTCCGAAAACCCGTTTCCCGTATCGACATACACCTGAAATTTGNNAAGCTGTTCCATCTCCNGNTCGGCACGCACGAGCTNCTNCANCGACATGACAGNCTGTCCCATCTGCTCATAGAGCTGCGCCATCGACCGCTGTCCGAGCATCACGCGCTGCTGAAACTTATTCTCCTCACTTTGCAGGCACGACAGAGTTTCCGGCGCAATACCGTAACGCTGCGCGATCCCATGCGTAAACAGCCACCGCCGCCTGATCTCCGGACCGGATGCATAAACGAACATCGCGCGCTTCGTAAGCGCCGCGCCGTCCTCCGCCTCCGAAAACGTCCATTCATAATCGATCAACGTCCACGGCGCACGGAGTTTACTACTCCACCCCTTCGGCACAGCGGCCTCGCTTTGCTCTGCCGCCGCACCGCCATCCTTCTTACCGATCAGTATATTCGCAAAGATCAGATCATGGTCGCTGACAGGCATATCCTCATGATACGCCGCGATCTCCTCATAGCGCGCAAGCAGCGCAAGAAACCCTTCCTCGTCGTTCCGGTACAGACATTCGTCCAGCGCCTCCTCTAACGTCCCGCCCTCCACATAGGCAAAACGCACGGCGTCCCCCGCCGCCTCGCAGGTATTGATGGAAAGTCCGCTTCCCTCGTATTTTTCGCACAGCTTTCCATAGTTCTCTAACAGCTTTTGGATATGTGCCTGTGCCTTAGACGTATCGGGGCGCTTCTCCACATATCGAACGCCGTCCGATACACAAATATCCGTGCGGATCGCATACTGCTGCGCCCGGTCATTGGAATATTTCACATAAATCTGCTCCGTCGGCTCCCCGATCACAACCAAAAAAGAATTGGCGAACTCCGCGTATCTGCCCTCGCGTATGAGCCCATCGTATACGTTCTTTTCATCAAAGAGCACTATGCGTTCCCTGTCGAAATTGCGCATATTATTCGTCAACTCTCCGACACGCGGCAGATAAGCGTCAGAGTACAGCGTCGTCATAAATTTATAATCCGGATACGGATAATAAAAATGATACTTGTCAATCCCACAGCGCTCCATGATCCGGATGAGTCCATCCCGCCCAAACNTCNCNNATCGCTCAGCTCCTCCCGCCGGATAATCCTCCAGTCCGGTAAAATAATCCCCGACATGGTCTTCCTTACAGCCCGCGAAATATTTGAGACCGTATTGATTTTCGATCGCAATGACGATCCTGCCCTGCGGCGCGCAATGCCTGCGGACGATCTTCAAAAAATCCTCATAGGGCGTGTCCGTATCGATATAACCCTGCCCGTATTCAAACACACCGATCAGCAGCACAAAATCATAGTCAGTGTCAAGACTCGGCTCAATATCCTTGAAATTGCCGATCTTGATCGTGATATTTCCGGATTCCCGATGACGGTACGCATTAATCATGCTTCTTTTTTTCGAAAGATCTACACAGGTCACGCTGCCCGCACGCTTAGAAAGTGCGCCCGTGATGGCGCCGCAGCCTGCGCCGATCTCCAAAACCTTACTGTCGCGGGTGATTGGAAGCCAGCTTACAATATTCTCCCGAAAGTAGGAAAGATGATACAATACCGGCCAGCTTTTCTGCTCCTCAATGATGCGCACAAACTCCTCCTCCGAGTGATCGCGCGCGATCGCAAGCAGGGTATCCTCCACTTCACCGTCGCAATAGAGATCCGTCCCGCCGTAATAAGTCTCATCCAATGTTACGTTTCCGATCTGTTCTGTCATATCCGTTTCCGTCCTTATTGCCTGCATTCTCCGGCTCAGCCGCTGATCCCGGTCCGTTCCTTCGCGCTCTCGCCGACCAAAGTCACGACCGAGTCCATATCATAAAACCCGACTGTGTTTTTATCCGATATGACCGTGACATTCAGCACATCATACAGTCTGTGATACACCTGAAAATCGTCTTTCTCATATCCCGTTAAGCCGAGGGAGAGCAGGTATTCGCCCCCCTGCAGCGACATTTTCTGCGTGAACACGACTTCTTTCGTATCCCCTGCTTTGACCGGCTCTAAAAACGCTTTCTCAAACATCGTGTTCGTTCCCGTGATCTCCGTTCCCTTGATATTCTTAAAAGAAAACGCAAAAATAGGCGCAGGTAAATCCTCATAGAAATCCGCCCGCATATGAATCTGAAATTCCGTTCCTTTAATGACTGCCGTCGCACGCTTGCCCTGATCGTCCGTAATATAAAACTCCGTGATCTGCGCCTGCTTCGTGCCGTATTCTAAGAGTTCCGGATTCTCACCCGCAGACACAGACTCATTCGCTTTCTCCTCGTTCATCTCATATTGTCCGACCAGCACGCGCTTGTAATCGTCGATCATCTGTCTCGGCGTGCCTTCCCCAAGCTTGATACCCCTGTCGATCAAAACGACGCGGTCACAGTATTTTGCGATACTGCTTAGGTCATGACTGACAAAAAGGATTGTCTTTCCCATTTTCTTAAATTCTTCAAATTTATGATAGCATTTCGATTGAAAAAACACGTCTCCGACTGAAAGCGCCTCATCGACAATGAGGATTTCCGGGTCAATGTTGATCGCCACGGCAAACGCAAGGCGCACAAACATGCCGGAGGAATACGTTTTAACGGGCTGGTTTATAAAATCGCCAATATCGGCAAACTCCAGAATTCCCTGCATGCGCTCCTCGATCTCCGCATTCGAAAATCCCATCATCGTACCATTCAAGTAGATATTCTCAATCCCCGTATATTCCATGTTAAAACCGGCACCGAGCTCTAAGAGCGCCGAAATACGCCCGTTGACCGTCACGCTTCCGCCGCTCGGATTGAGCACGCCCGTAATGATCTTTAAGAGCGTCGATTTCCCGGAACCGTTCGTGCCGATGATACCGACCGTCTCTCCCTGATAAATTTTTATGCTCACACCGTTTAAGGCAAAATGCTCGCGGTGCAGCTTTTTCCTCGTAAGCCCCAACGCTTCCTTCATGCGGTCGCGGTTCCGGTCATACAGCTTATATATTTTTGTGACATCTTCCACCGATACCGCAACTTCCCGATCCGGCTTAATCGGCTGGTTGTTTAAATCCACAACATTTCCCATGGCTCTATCCCTTTCACACACCGCCGGCGGCGGCACAAACATTCCATTCGCAAAGGCACGGCTCCTATGACGCAAACATTGCGTAACAGTTCAGCACGCGCCATTCGCAAAGGCACCTGCATCCATACCTTTGTGAAGAATCGCTTTAGCGATTCTTCGATGTGAGAAAGGTTCGCGCAGCGAACCGTAGAACTTCTTAGCGAAGCACCCATTGGTGCGAGCTTTAGAAGTTCTTCTCACATTACATCCGCGAAATGCACCTTTAATCGTTTAAAGATCAGCGCTCCGAGCGCGAACAGCAAAATGACCACGATCCAAAAATACATGGTCGAATAGAAATCCTCCCAAAACCATGATTCTTCAAACAAAGCGCTCCGATACCCGTTGACGATATAGAAGATCGGATTGAGCTTAAAAACGATCTGCATCTTCGGAGACAGCATCGTGATATTCCACAGGATCGGCGTCGCCCACATACCAATCTGTAAAAAAATACCGATGATCTGATTTAAGTCGCGGAAAAACACGACGACCGCACAGGTCGTATAGCACGCAGCCAGCACGAGGATGAACATGCAGAAGCTGAAATAAATGAGCTGCAGCATATAAATACTCGGCGCATTTCCATAGCAAAAGTATAACACCAGCATCACGCAGGCAAAAAACACATGCATGAAGGTCGCCGCAAACACCTTGATGATTGGAAGGATACTGATCTTAAATACGACCTTTTTTACTAAATAATTATACTCCAGCAGCGCATTGGTGCCGTTTGAAAGCGCCTCCGAAAAGTACATCCACGGCACAAGCCCCGCTGTCAGCCACAGCACATAGGGAATCTCCGTATTTCCGATAGACTGCCGCGACTGCATGATCGTGCCAAAAACAAACCAATACAGCAGCACCGTGACGACAGGCTGCACGAGCGCCCATACCATGCCGAGATACGAGCCTGCGTAACGCGTCTTAAAATCATTCTTCGCCAATTTCCAGATCAGCCGCCGGTTCTGCCACAGCTCCGCCGGCAGCACCATCAGCTTATCATAAAAAGCAATAAACAGAAATACGCCGAATACGACAATCGCCGTTGCGATGATCTTTTTTATCAACTCCTGCTCCGGCTCGGCAAACTGATTCTGATGACTCCACAAAATCACAAGGAAAATCGTCCCGATCAATGTGATCAGCAAAATTCCCGTCTTTTTAGAGATGATGGGTTTTGCTCTCATATCCGTAACCCGCCTTTTCATTCATTGTAATTCTCCGTATATTCTTTGATACCGCCCCACTTCGTATCCTTTTCGGACTGAATCAACTCCATGCCATCGGGAATCGGCCACTCCACGCCGATATCCGGATCGTCATAGCGGATGCCGCCCTCATCGTTCGGATGATAAAAATCCGAACATTTATAGCAGAACTCCGCATATTCCGACAGCACTAAAAAACCATGTGCAAAGCCCTTCGGGACAAAAAACTGCTTTTTATTCTCCTCGGAGAGTAACACGCCGTGCCATTTTCCGTAGGTCTTACTTCCTTTTCGCAGATCTACCGCCACGTCAAAGACCTCTCCCCTGACAACGCGTACAAGCTTCGCCTGTGGATACTGAATTTGAAAATGCAGTCCGCGTAAAACACCTTTTTTCGACGCCGACTGATTATCCTGCACGAATACTTCCTCAATGCCCGCCGCCTTGAAGTCGTTATATTGATACGTCTCCATAAAATAGCCCCGGGTATCTCCACGCACTTCGGGGGTGATGATCTTTAAGCCTTCGATTTCACATGTCTCCACATTAATTTTTCCCATTGTTTTCTTCCGCTCCTTTATTCTTGCATTGTCGTTTTCCCCCCGCGATAAAGCGCGCGCAGCATGAGAAAGCAAACGATCCAAAACATACCCTGTGTATAACTCAAATAGCGGGACTGCACAAAGATCACAAAACAAATCCCTGCCACATTCATTACCATAAAGCTGACGATCAGAATCGCAAACGCAATGAGTCCGCTTTCCTTCTCGCGGTATTTTTTANNAANAAGCANACAGCAGCCCGCCGCAAGGAAAATCCCCCACGCCACGACCGCTCCTATGGCCGCAAACGGATAAAACCCTTGGGGAATGATCGGAATGACGGAAAGGATAAAGCCTTTCGGCATCATGCAGCAAGCATTATAAACCCACTCCCATACATGCGCCCGGAACAACACATCCTGAATTTCCTTTGACACCGCTTTTTTTATCCGATCGCTTTCAAAACCCATCGGCTCCATTCCGCGTTCCGTTACATACTGCTGAAAAAACGGCCGGATGACAGAATATTTGATGCGGTCATGGCTGTCCGCCACGGCCTCCCCGTTCGCATACCATCCTTCCCCTGCATNGTGNTGCGTCCATCCGTTTTCCTCTGCCTGCGCATAGAGCTCCGAAAAAACCTCGCGCACATCCTCATCTTCAAACAGCGCCGCATCCTCCGCGTCTGAGGTGTAGAGCAGGTTCGACATCATCGTAAACGTATTCTCAGAGGATTTTTCAAAATACCCCCATTGCACATAACAATAGAGTAACGTTAAAAACGCGGTCAACGCTACAGCCGCAGCCACCCCTATGATCTCCAAAAAACATTTCTTCCACAACCTTTTACGTAGTCTGATCAGATTCCACCATATGGAAAGAATAACGACNAGCACAAAGCAGATCTCCATCTGATTCCGGTTCGTCGTCATTACCAAGGCAAGCAGGAGCATACAAACATACGATAAATGATTTTTTTCCCGCTGTAAATAGCAAATCCCTGCGGAAAGAAAGAAATAAAATAAGGA
>WFLX010307218.1_pt1 | contig 14631 bp, 13 predicted proteins | sample 4967041 | NCBI WGS metagenome assembly WFLX01 (sample SAMN12857096, study PRJNA449069) | gut metagenome | isolation source: stool from male and female vole | host: Microtus ochrogaster | place: USA:Florida | collected 2017
TCGGTAAATCCGTATCTGAGTATGCGACCCAAACGTAAGCCACTGCCATCGCCGGGCGAGCTGGTAGAGGGTATCCTCAAGGGCGATGTCACACGTCTGGCACGTGCGGTCACGCTGGTGGAGAGCGTGCAGCCCGCACATCAGGCCGTGGCCCAGGAGGTGATCGAGAAATGTCTGCCATATTCGGGCAAGAGCGTGAGAATCGGCATCACCGGAGTGCCGGGTGCCGGCAAGAGCACATCTATAGATGCCTTCGGCATGCANGTGATANGCAGGGGNGGCAAGCTCGCNGTGCTCGCCATCGANCCGTCGAGCGAACGCACCAANGGCAGCATCCTNGGNGACAAGACNCGCATGGAGCGGCTGTCGGTNGAGCAGGNNGCCTTNATNCGNCCCAGCCCGTCGGCAGGGTCGCTGGGCGGCGTNGCCCGNAAGACCCGCGAGACCATAGTGCTCTGCGAGGCGGCCGGGTATGACAATATCTTCGTGGAGACGGTGGGTGTGGGCCAGAGTGAGACGGCCGTGCATTCGATGGTGGATTTCTTCCTTCTCATCCAGATAGCCGGGGCCGGTGACGAGCTCCAGGGCATAAAGCGTGGCATAATGGAGATGGCCGACGGTATCGCCATCAACAAGGCCGATGGTGATAACGTAGACCGTGCGCGTCTGGCGCAGGCTCAGTTTCGCAACGCCCTGCATCTGTTTCCGCCCACGGCATCGGGCTGGACACCCGAGGTGCTCTGCTACTCGGGATATTACGGCAAGGGTATCGACGAGCTGTGGCAGATGATCGACCGCTATTTTGAATTCGTGCGGGCCAACGGATATTTTGAGGAGCGCCGCAGCCAGCAGGCGCGCTATTGGATGTACGAGACCATCAACGAGCAGCTGCGCTCCCATTTCTATAATAATGAAAAGATAGATGCGATGCTCGCGGCAGGCGAGAGACGCGTGCTGGCCAATGAGGTGAGCTCGTTTATCGCCGCACGTGATGTCATAGATTATTATTTCAACAATATCAATTCAGCAAAGTCATGAAGAAGTTTCTAATTTTCACCCTGATGCTGTTTGTGTGGGCCGGATTCTCGTCGGCGAAGAAAGAAGCGCCGGAGATAGTGTTCTCTACTCTTATACATGATTTCGGTACCATACGTGAGTCAAAGGGCCCCGTGAGCTTTGAATTCAGATTCACCAACAGGGGCACCGCTCCGCTGGTGATAGTGTCGGCTACGGCCGGATGCGGCTGCACCAAGCCGAGTTTTGACGGTGAGCCGNTCCGTCCGGGTGATTCNTCTTCGGTAAAGGTGACATACCTGCCNANGGGGCGCCCCGGGGAGTTCAATAAGAANNTCACCGTCCGCACCAATGATCNCGCTCACAAGAAGGTGACCCTGAAGATTTCCGGCACCGTCGTGCCCTGNNACNATATACCGTGATTATAGCCGATCACGGTATATCCATATACACCAAACGTGGAGATGCCTCCCGGTATCTCCACGTTAGATAATAAACCAATCATTATCACATTTCTTGCAATGGAAAAAGTATCTTTTGCTTTGTTATACCATTAAAACGTATGACGGGTGAAAAAGTTCGGCAGGAATGGATAAATTTTGATGTTTAAAATCTATTAACTATTATGTGCTGATTTGTTGCCCGTATGGCCGGCTAAATTTGCATCATCGACAGTAAATTGAAACAAAATAAAAGAAACACGATATGGAAAAGTCAGAAAAGCCCAAGAAGGCGACCACAAAAAAAGCAGTCAAGACCGAGCTTGATCCCAAGGCGGCGCGACTGGAGGCCCTGAGCCACGCTCTGGGCAAGATTGAGAAGGCTTACGGCCGCGGAGCGGTGATGAAGCTCGGAGACGAAGTGGTGGAGCAGGTAGAGGTGATCCCTACCGGCTCGATAGGTCTCAACTACGCGCTCGGCGTGGGCGGATATCCCAAAGGCCGCATCATCGAGATTTACGGCCCGGAGTCGAGCGGTAAGACCACACTCGCCATCCATGCCATAGCCGAGGCGCAGAAAAACGGCGGTATAGCCGCAATGATCGATGCCGAGCATGCCTTTGACCGCTTTTATGCACAGAAGTTGGGCGTGGATGTCAACAACTTGCTTATCTCCCAGCCCGACAATGGCGAGCAGGCTCTTGAGATCGCCGAACAGCTCATACGCTCGGCCGCGATAGATATCATCGTCATAGACTCGGTGGCGGCGCTCACACCCAAGAATGAGATAGAGGGCGAGATGGGCGACCGCAACGTGGGTCTGCAGGCGCGTCTGATGTCGCAGGCCATGCGCAAGCTCACAGGCGCCATCGCCCGCACCAACACCACATGCATCTTCATCAATCAGCTGCGCGAGAAGATCGGTGTGATGTTCGGGCCGGCAGAGACCACAACCGGTGGTAACGCTCTGAAATTCTATGCCTCGGTGCGTATCGACATACGTTCGCGCAATCCCATCAAGGACGGTGAGGAAGTGCTGGGCAAGCGTGCGTTCATCAAGGTCGTGAAAAACAAGGTTGCGCCTCCGTTCAAGCGCGCCGAGTTTGATATAATGTTCGGCGAGGGCATATCCAGGGCCGGCGAGGTGCTCGATCTTGGTGTCGAATATGACATCATCAACAAGAGCGGATCATGGTTCAGCTACAACGGCAATAAGCTGGCACAGGGCCGCGATGCCACCAAGCGTCTCATTCAGGACAATCCCGAGCTGGCCGAGGAGCTTGAGGTCAAGATCATGGAGGCCATGCGTCAGGCCGAAAAATCAGGTGCTCCTGTAAAGAAGAAAAAAGATAAGAAGTCGAATGACGAGGAGGCGGAAGTGGACAACGATAACGACAACGACATCACCCCGGCAGAAGAGCCATCGACTGACCAGAAGAGCGACAGTCTGTTTGATGCGGATGATGACTTCTCGATCGAGGAAGACCTCTGATTATCACGGATACATATTAGCGACAGGCGCGGATTACTCTCCGCGCCTGTCTGCTTATATATATACGATTTTTATTTATCTCGCTGATTTAATAGGGTATATGCCACAATATCGCGTCTCCGACGCTCATGTTGGTGGGGGCGATCCAACCCCCACGCTCTCGCGGGGGGGTGCCCACAACCCGCCTCTTCGAGGCTCTCGCTGATACCATCCGTGACAGGCAGCCTCTTCGAGGCTCTCGCTGATGCGTTATCGGTCAGAATCTGGCGGTGAATACCTGAAAAGGGAGTTTGCGATCCGGAACAATGATGGCAATGTCGCTCTCGTTGTCAAACACCATGCCGTGGCCGAGGTCTGATAGGGTAGGGAGCAAGCTCTCCACCAGTTCCTTATGGTGATGTCCGTAGATATACAGTATAGCTCCGCGTCGCAGGGCATCCGAGGCCGAGGCATGGTCGAAGTCGCAATCGGCCACAATCATGCCGGCACGGTCGGGTGTCCCGACCCGGGCCGATGGCTCGGCCATCATGATTACAGAGGCCAGATGAGCCGGGGCGCTGATCTCCGCCGGTCTGAAGCGGCAGGCGAGACGGTATAGCAGACGCTCATGGCGGCCGCTGACACGATCCCAGTCATAGTAAGGCAGCTTCTCGCGGAGCACCTCGGTGATGAGTCGGTAGGCAAAAGGTGAGTGTACACCGAATCCTTTGCCGTGGCGGTATCTGCTTACCCATCCCATCACTTGCCGGTGACGTCAGATTTCTTTTTGCGGCCTGATATTGCAGCAGTGAATATTCCTGCGGCGAGCAGCATGTATATGAGCGTGACACATGCGTAGGCCACATTGGTCGTGGTGTGGATCGATTCGGGGTCGAATGTCATGGTCACGGTGTGAGTGCCGGCGGGCAGGCGCAGGGCACGCAGCACATAGTTGACACGTCCGAGTGTGGCCGGCTTGCCGTCGATGGTAGCCTTCCATCCCCAGGGGAAATATACCTCGGAGAATACACCCAGACCGCCCGAACGGGTGCTGACGTGGTATGTGAGCCTGTTGGGGGTGTAACTCGTGAGATAGATGGTATCTCCGGCTACCGGCTTCACGATGTCATCGCCCAGAGCTGACATGAATTTCCTGTCGGCCACAGCCTGGTGAGCGGGGTCGAGAGTGGCGAGCGCATCCATCTCGGCATTAGCGTCATCGACATATTTCAGCTGGTCCACGAGCCAGGCATTGCCCAGAGCCGATGTGTTTTCGAGCACAGGTGCGTCAGGGTTGCCCGTGATGATGTATTTGGTATTGAGCATGTCGAGCACGTGATAATCCGCGAGAGCCTCGGCTATCACCTTCTGCTCGTCAGGCGAGTAGGTCTGCACCACGCTGTCGATGCGCAGCGACGGTATGTAGCCGATACCTAAGATGTGGCGCATACGGCGCTGTATGAGGTCTTCATATCGGTTGAGCTTGGCCGCATGGTATCCGCCCACCATCTTGTGGTGATATGAGCGGCGGGCACCGCCGAAGTCGGGGATGTCGAGCACGCGGTAGCTTGTGGCCGTATCCTGCATGATTTTCTGATCTATGCCGTCGGGTGCCAGACCGGTCGCCATATCGATGCTCTCGTATGGGTTGGCAGGCAGGAAGTTGGCGTGGTCGACATAGCGCTTGTCCACCATGAAGAGGTCGATGAGCACCAGGGCGCCTACAGCACCGGCAGCAGCTCCGCGTCCGATCTTGCCCTTGACCGCGGCGATCAGGGCGACAAAGCCGAGCAGGATGAATATCAGCGAACGTAAGCTGTCGGACCTCACCATGCCGAGGCGCAGGCGCTCGATGGTCTGCTGCAGATCGTAGACAGGGATATTCTGCTGCTGTATCTGGGCCAGTATATCGTTGTCCTGCGACGTGATCGCGCTGCCGAATACACCGGGGGCGATTATGCCGGCGAGACATATCAGGGCGCACAGGCCGAATGAGATCACGAGAGCCTTGACGCGTGTGGCGTTGACGATGTGGTCATCCGACGGCTTGAGCAATGCGGCGAGGGCAAGCACGGCCAGCAGCGGCATCGTGAACTCCGCCACTACCAGGATGCTCTCAACTGCCCGGAATTTATTGTACATCGGGAAGTGGTAGATCATCAGGTCGGTGAGCCACTCGAGGTTGGCGCCGAGAGCAAGAAGTACAGACATGATGGTGAGCACCACCAGACACCACTTCATGGGACCGCGTACGATAATGCATCCGACCAGGAAGAGCGCGAATATCAGCGCACCGACATACACAGGGCCGTTGGTGCCTTCAGAGTCATTGAAATACTGGGTGAAATATCCCAGCAGCTGCTGGTCCATCGGGCTCTCGGATGATGCGGCGTCGAGCTGTGCGAGCGACTTGATGGCCGGCTGTCCGTTCTCGGCCTTTATTGAGGCACCACCCTTGATATTGGGCACAAGCAGCGAGAACATCTCGCTGCGGCCATAGCTCCAACCCACGATCTGGCTCTTAGGCAGTCCGCCCGTAGGCTTCTCTGCGGATGTCTGCGCTGATGAGTCACCGTAGGTGAGCTCTGACTGTGAGCGCTTTGTCTCCTTGGAGTATTCGTAGGTATTGTAGAGGCTGGGGAGGTTGGCTCCCACGGCGAGCGCTCCGGCGGCTGCGAGCAGCGCGGTGGCCGCGCACCATTGCTTCACCTTCTTCGTGCGTATGGCATCAATAAGATAAACAATCACGAATCCGGCCATGACGAAAGCGAAGTAATATGTCATCTGCGGATGATTGGCATTGAGCTGGAGCATGGCGAACAAAGCGGCCAGAGCCGCCCCCAGGATATACCGGCCGCGGTAGCAGAGTATGAGGCCGCCTATCGTGGGAGGGATGTATGAGAGGGCCAGAAACTTCCAGATATGCCCGGCGCCGATTATTATGATGAAATATGACGAGAAGCCCCAGCCTATGGCGCCTATCAGCGCGTAATACCAGCGCAGCCCCATGCAGTATAGCATGATGAAGAATCCGAACATCATCATGTAGAGCAGATTGGATGGAGAGGGCAACCATAACCCGTAGAGATTATTGATCCAGTCGAAGAGCGCATTGGAGGCGTATGTGGGCGAGATCTGGAATGTGGGCATTCCGGAGAATAGGGAATTGGTCCAGAGTGCTTTCTCACCTGTGCGGGCCATGAATTCCGCTCCTTCGTGGCCGTTGGCCGCTCCCTGCAGCATATCGCTCTGGTTGAGTGTGGCTCCGTCGAAGTTGTCGGGCGCGAAATACACTAATGATATGATCGCCATTATGGCCATCGACAGGAAGAAGCCCCATACGCGGCTCTGGCCGAGCCATACTTTTATCTTGCTGAAATCCATCTGTTCTGCTATTCTTTAGGGTATGTTTATTTAAGTATCTTGTTGACGGTGTCGCTGTCGGAGCGGAGCTGCTCCCTGAGCTGGTCGAGCGAGTCGAATTTACGCTCGTCGCGTACGCGCTCCACAAACTCCACCTCTACGGGCACCCCATAGAGATCGCCGTCGAAACCGAACAGGTGGGCCTCGAGACGCGGACGTGTGATGGTGGGGTCGCTGATGGTGGGATTGACGCCTACATTTACCATCGCGCCGTAGGTGACGCCCGGAGCCACGCTCACGTGGGCGGCATATACACCGGCCGCCGGGAGGAGCTGATTGCGGAGCATAGGCTCGACATTGGCGGTAGGATAGCCGATCTGGTGGCCTATGCCGTTGCCATGCACCACCTTGCCGCGCACCGCGAACGGATGTCCGAGCATGGCGGTGGCCTTGGCTATGTCACCTTGTGACAGGGCCTGGCGCACACCCGATGAGTTGAAGTGGATGTTGTCGGCCACATACTCGTCGGCGACTATCACATCGATACCGTTTTCGCGGCCGAGGGCTACGTAATCACCGGTGGAGAGGTCACGGTCGCGGCCGAATCGGTGGTTGAATCCGAGCAGCAATGTAGTCACATTATAGTCATTGCGCAGCATGAGCAGGAAGTCACGTGCGGTCATGGAGCGCATCTCTTCGTTGAACACCATTATGATCACGTCGCGCGCACCGGCATCGAGCATCATGGCCGAGCGCTGCGATGGTGTGGTGAGACAGCCGGGCTGTCGGTCGGGCGCGACAAGTTCGAGCGGATGCCGGTCGAATGTGAATACTGTGGCTGTCTGGCCACGTCGGCCGGCCTCGTGTGCGAGCTGCGTCAACAGATAGCGGTGTCCGAGGTGTACGCCATCAAACATCCCTACGGTCGCGATTCTTTCATGTGATTTGTTATCCATGGTCAGGCAAGGTTGAGGTCTTTCAGTATGTCGATAAATTCACGGCCCGGTGGCACAAGGGCAGTGTGGAATCCCAATGCCTCGGCTCCCTTGAGGTTGTCGGACGAATCATCGAGAAACAAAGTCTGCGAGGGGTCGATGCCGAGATGCTCTACGGCGTACTCGAATATACGGCGCGAGGGCTTGAGGGCCTTGGCCTCGAAAGAGGTGACCATGCCGTCGAAGTAATCTTCACGGCTGAGGCCGTCGATTGTGAAATCCCGGGCTATGCGGCTGTCCCACATTATGGGATTGGTGTTGCTCAGCAGATAGATACCGTATTTACCGCGCAGCTGTTGCAACTGGCGCAGACGCTGTGCCGGTATACCTATGAGAAATTGGCAGAATGCCTCGTCGATCTGCTTGTCGGTGACATCGACGGAGAGCTTGCTGCGTATGAAGGCACGAAATTCNTCGGGGGTGATCAGACCCTCTTCNAGGTCGCCGAACGNNCCGGTCTGTCCGTAATCACCGAGNTATTGTCCCGGATTATCTACTCCGAGCTCGGCNAGAGCTTTNACGCAGTTGTCTTTGCGGATATCCATTATCACGCCACCAAGGTCGAAAAGCAAGTTGGTAATCATCAGGATGTTTATTTGTTATGAGTCAATATTTGGTTGAAGAGCCCGATATAGCGCCGGGCCACGGCCTCGGCGGCGAAGCGCTCGGCTACGGTGCGCCGCATCAGATCGATGTCCACGGCTCCGGACAGGGCNAAGCGGATGCCGNCGGCNACGNCNTCAGTGTTGCGGTANATGGCTANGTAGCCGGNGCGGCGGNGGTCNACGATATCCTCCTNTCCGCCGTAACCGAANGTCACCGGTACGCATCCCGCGGCCATGCCCTCGATGAGTGTGCCCGGCAGGGTCTCGTAGTGGGAGGTGGAGAGCACGCAGTCGCTGTGGGCGTATATGTCGCGCAGCTTTGCCGAGGAAGTCACCGGCCCGAGCCATACGTGGGGCAGACGCAGACGTGACAGTGATGTCTTGTCGCGCAGGTCGCCGAAGAATACAGCGGCAACCGGCAGGTCGCGCACCTTGTTGAGGGCCTCGACGGCGAGGTCAAGTCCCTTGATGGGGTCGTCGAGACGCGCTGCGCCCATCACGATGAGGCGCCGGTTGACGGGAAGGCCGCATGCCTGGCGTGTGAGCCGTGGCTCAGGCGAAAAGTCGCCTACCGGGAAGGCATTGGGTATCACCATGAGCGAGCGACCCCTCATCAGCGGACTCTTGCCGCATTTGCGTGCCAGCCAGTGGCTTACGGCTACAAATGTGATGGGCTTGTGATCATACAGGCGCATCTTGCGCAGATACGTGCTCCGCGACAGGTCATGGGCATGGCGGCCGTTGTTTAGCAGGCGGCAGTTGCCGCAGTCGCGCATGTATCCGATACACTCGCCGGCATGATGGCATACACCTGTCAGATTCCACATGTCGTGCATGGTCCATACCACCGGGGCCTTGATGCGCCTCACTTCCTTGAGCGACATCATACCCTGGTTGATCCAGTTGAGCACCACCACATCGGCCTCCTTGACCCACGGGTGACGGTGTACGGGCAGTGTGGTGACGGCAATAGACGTCTTGAAGAGGTTCTCCTTTGAAAATCCGTTGCGTGCGTAGATGATGGCGTGCTCAAGCAGAAAACTCGTCTTGCGTGCCAGCTCATTGGATACCAGGTCGATATTGTCATCGGCAAGGCTCTTGTGCATCACGAGCATACGGGCGTCTACGCCGGCCTGTCTGAGGGCATGCATCAGACGCACGGTCACGACAGATGCTCCACCCTTTGTATCGCTATGATTTACAAGCACAACTTTCATCGGTGTAATTTACTAAGGATTGGTCTGATCAGGTCTGACGGGCTTAACCTCTCGCGTCGGCATACGAATATGATGTATATCGCGAGCAGGAGCGTGCGCGCTGAATAGTCGATGGCCGGGTTACCGCTGCGCGCTACATATATGCCCGCGGCATATATCAGGGCGGCTATCGCGATATAGATACCGATACGCCTTACAGGATAAGGTATGGGATAATAATGCTGGCCCAGTATGTAGCTCACCACCATCATCACGAAATAGCAAAGGAAGGCCGCCCAGGCACATCCCACGTATCCCATCGACGGCACCATCATCACATTGGCGATTATGGTGACCGTAAGGCCGATGAGCGAGAACCACGCGCCCCATGACGTGCGGTCGCTGAGCTTATACCACAGGGAGAGGTTGAATTGTATGCCGAAGAAAAATTCGCCGATCATCAGTATGGGCACGATCTTGAGTCCCTCCCAGTATTTGGCCTGGATGAGTATCTTCACGAAATCGAGATAGAACATCACGGCAAGGAATATGAATAGGGTGAGGATGACGAAGAATTTCATGGCGTCGGCATACGACTGACGGCTGTCCTCGCCCTTCTCCTTGCTCTGCGCGAAGATAAACGGCTCGTAGGCAAATCTGAAGGCCTGGATAAACATCACCAGCACGATGGCTATCTTGTAGTTGGCGGAATATATACCGAGCTGGGCTCGGGCTGCCTCGGCATCGCCGGGATAGAGATACGGGAATATGAGCGTGCCCACGGTCTGATTCATCACTCCCACTACGCCCAGCACCAGCAAAGGCGCCGAGTATTTTATCATCTCGCGCCACAGCGGCCTGCTGAAACTCCATCTGAATCCTGTGATATCGGGCAGCAGCACTATCAGGGTCACCACCGACGACAGCAGATTGCTGAGGAATATATAGCCTATGCCGAAGCCCGGATCATAAAACCAGTCTACCGCCGAGGGAGCCTCTTTCATAAGCCACGGACACAGCAGCAGGAAGAAGATATTGAGGCCGATGTTGAGCGCGATGCCCAATAGCTTGAGTATGGCGAACCTGACGGGCCGCTTTCTGTAACGCAGATAGCAGAAGGGCACTGCCGTGAAGGCATCCAGAGCCACGGTCACGGCCATCATCATGGCGTAGGAGGTGTGACCGCCGCATTGCAGCAGGTNGGACAGCGGGTGTCTCAATAGAAAAAAGAGCACGCAGAATGTCGTGCTCGTTACGGCAAGTGATATCATTGACGTGGAGTAGACCTGCATCGGGTCGCTCCAGCGTTCGTGATTGGCGAATCTGAAGAAGCCTGTCTCCATGCCGTAGGTGAGGATCACCAGGGCAAGGGCCACGGCGGCGTAAACGTAGGTCACCACGCCGTATTCGTCGGGCAGGAACAGACGGGTATAGAGAGGTACCAGCAGCCAATTGAGAAATCGGCCTATGATACTGCTCATACCATATATGGCTGTATCCTTAGCCAGAGACCTGACGTTTGCCATGGACGGGTGATTTACTGTCCGAGGTAAGGCTTGAGTAGCTTGCTCTTCTGACCCTTGAGACGGCGTATGGCCTTTTCCTTGATCTGACGCACACGCTCTCTGGTAAGGTCGAACTTGGCACCGATCTCCTCAAGTGTCATTTCCTGGCATCCTATGCCGAAGAACATCTTGAGGATCTCGCGCTCACGCTCGTGGAGCTGATGCAACGCGCGGTCTACCTCCTTTGAGAGTGATTCCTGTGCCAGGGTGGCGTCGGCCATGGGGGAGTCGTCGTTGGTGAGCACGTCGAGAAGGCTGTTGTCCTCACCCTCTACAAAGGGGGCGTCGACGGAGATGTGACGGCCCGATACCTTGAGGGTGTCGGCGATCTTCTCCACAGGTACGTCAAGACGCTCGGCCAGCTCTTCGGGCGAGGGGCGCCGCTCGTTTTCCTGCTCGAATTTAGAGAATGCCTTGCTGATTTTGTTGAGCGATCCTACCTGATTGAGGGGCAGACGCACTATACGGCTCTGCTCGGCCAGGGCCTGGAGGATTGACTGGCGGATCCACCATACGGCGTAGGAAATGAACTTGAAACCACGTGTCTCATCAAATTTCTGTGCGGCCTTTATCAGTCCGACATTGCCTTCGTTGATAAGGTCGGGTAACGAAAGGCCTTGATTCTGATATTGTTTGGCTACAGATACCACGAATCTGAGGTTGGCGCGTGTGAGCTTGTCGAGAGCTGCGCGGTCACCTTGGCGGATGCGTTGTGCGAGCTCTACCTCTTCTTCCACCGTGATCAGTTCTTCCCTGCCGATTTCCTGAAGATATTTATCGAGTGACGCACTTTCGCGGTTTGTGATTGACTTTGTGATTTTAAGCTGCCTCATACTTAATGCCTATGTGTGTTAAAATGCTTTTGAGGTAATNCTACCCCAAAAGACACAATTTGGGTGCAAAATTAGCTANNATATTTCAATTATTACGCATTATTCAACGTAATATGGCTTTTCTTTATTACGTTTTTAACGTTTTTTAGCTGNNNGGCCGCGGTATATGGTATNGCTGTGGTAGGCCGCGGCATNCCGCGATCCCTACAGCGACCGGTAGTCGGGCGAGAAGGTGTCGCCCTGGGCCGGGTCGCCGGTGCGAATGCCCTTGGTGAGCCACCTTACCCTCTGCTCCGAGCGTCCGTGATTGAAGCTTTCGGGCTGCTCGTAGCCGTAGGCTTGTTTCTGCAGGTAGTCGTCGCCGATTTTGCCAGCCACGTTGATGGCGTTCTCTATGTCGCCGGGCTCGATGGAGTTGAACATCCTGTTGTCCTGATTAGCCCATACTCCGGCATAGTAATCGGCCTGTAGCTCAAGCCTTACACTGATCTTGTTGCTCTCGCTCTCGGGCAGCCGTGACATCTTGGAGTGGGCGTCGGAGAGGGTGCCGAGCAGATACTGAACATGGTGACCTACCTCGTGGGCTATGACGTATGCGTATGCGAAGTCTCCACCTCCGCCGATGGTCTTTTCCATCGTCTTGAAGAAATCGAGGTCGATGTATACCGTCTGGTCGGCCGAACAGTAAAACGGACCGGTCTGGGATGTGGCCTGTCCGCAGCCTGAGTTGACGGCGCCGTTGAATAGCACGAGCTTGGGCGCATCGTATTCGCCCCAGCCCTGCTCGCGGAATATCTTTGTCCATACGTCCTCAGTGCCGGCGAGTACCTTTGACGTGAGATCGGCCAGACGCTCATCCTCGTCATCGGCCACGTACTCACTCTGGGCTGGGGCTGTGAGCTGTCCGCTGCCCATCACATTATTGATTACATCGCCTATGTCGCCTCCTGATAGCAGGATTATTATAGCGGTGACGATCACGGCGCCTATGCCGCCTTTGGCCACCGTGCCTCCGCTTATGCCGCGGCGGTCTTCTACGTTATTGCTTTTTCTCCTTCCGTCGAGTCTCATGATTTGATTGGATTATTGCTTTTATAGTGAATGGATTAATGGTCCTGATTGGGCTGATGTGACGCACTTGCGTGTCAGCCCAGGTCGGTGAAAGCCAGGGGCAGCAGCGAGGCCACGGAGTCGAGCATGTAGACATGATCGGCGGCTGCGAGTATCACGCGTATGCCGCGGGCGGCCAGGGTCTCATATTCGAGCAGGGCCTGGCGGCAGGCTCCGCAAGGCGAGATGGGGTGGGTGAGGAAGTCGCCGTCGGTGCCGCGGGCGGCTATGGCGATTGTCTCGAAAGCCGTATCCGGATGCGATGAGTGGGCATAATAGCAGGCTGTGCGCTCGGCGCATATACCTGAGGGATAGGCGGCGTTCTCCTGATTGCTGCCCTCTATCACGGTGCCGTCGCACAGACGAATGGCCGCCCCTACGCTGAAGTGGCTGTATGGAGCGTATGAGCGGTAGGTGGCCTTGCGTGCGGCCATCACGAGGTGGCGGTCGCGCTCGTCGAGTTCGTCGTAGGCAAGTTGCCTTACGGCTACTGTTATGTCGATGTTTTTCATTGGGGATCTTCTATATCGGTGTTCTGCAGGTCATCGTATTTCTCAAACAGCAGGTCGTTGTAGGGAAATCTCTCGGTATGTATGCGTTTGGCATGTTCGTAGATAAGCTGTTTGAGCTCATCGATGTTGGTGCCTTTTTTTGCCGAGATGAACACGCAGTTGTCACCCAGACGCGACATCCAGCTACGCTCCAGCTCATCGAGGGGTATGTTCTCGCGCCGGCGCTCAGTGAGGTCATCGGCATCCTTCTCTACGTATGAAAATGCGTCGATCTTGTTGAAGACCATAATCATGGGCTTGTCATTGCCCCCGCATACCTCGTCGAGGGTGCGGTTGACCACGGCAATCTGATCCTCGAAGTTGGGGTGTGAGATGTCCACGACATGCAGCAGCAGGTCGGCGTCGCGTACCTCGTCGAGGGTCGACTTGAATGAGTTGACAAGATGAGTAGGCAGCTTGCGTATGAATCCTACGGTGTCGGTGAGCAGGATGGGGAGGTTGTCGATCACTACTTTCCTGACAGTGGTGTCAAGTGTGGCAAAGAGCTTGTTTTCGGCGAATACCTCGCTTTTACTGAGCACGTTCATCAGGGTCGACTTGCCCACGTTGGTGTATCCTACCAGAGCCACGCGCGTGAGCTTGCCCCGGTTTTTGCGTTGCAGCGATTTCTGCTTGTCGATATTGGCGAGCTCGGCCTTGAGGCGGGATATGCGGTCGAGGATGATACGTCGGTCGGTCTCGATCTGTGTCTCACCCGGGCCACGCATACCGATNCCNCCTCGCTGACGCTCAAGGTGAGTCCACATACGTGTNAGNCGNGGCAGCAGATANTGGTATTGNGCCAGCTCNACCTGNGTCTTGGCNGTNGCNGTCTGCGCGCGNCGTGCGAANATNTCNAGAATCAGGCTNGTGCGGTCGAGNATCTTGACTTGCAGCACATTTTCGATATTGGCCACTTGCTTGGTGGAGAGGTCATCGTCGAATATGGCCATGGCCACTCCGTTTTCTTCTATGTACTGGCGTATTTCTTCGAGTTTGCCCTTGCCTACGAATGTGCGCGGGTTGGGATAATCGGCTTTCTGAAAGAAGGTCTTTACAGTCTCGGCTCCGGCAGTCTCGGCCAGGNACGCGAGTTCGTCTATGTATTCGGCAGCTTTATTTTCAGGCTGTTGGGGNGTAATGAGACCCACGAGCACCGCCTTCTCGGCGAGGGCTGTCGGTGTTGTTTCTTGCATATAGGTGATCGTTTAGAGTTTTCTTATATAACAAATTCCAAGTTGAATAAGATTACACAATGTAAAATAAGTGAAAATTTGTGATATTTGCAAAGTTTTCGCTAAATTTGCGTGAAACATGTATTTTTACGATGGAGTGGAATCAACTAATCAATGACAAAAGGCTGGGGCTGGAGCACTATCACGACCCGAAGAAGGGTAGCGGACGCACTGATTTCCGCCGCGATTATGACAGGCTTGTGTTCTCGTCGCCATTCCGCAGGCTACAGAACAAGACCCAGGTGTTTCCGTT
>WFLX010115008.1_pt1 | contig 14627 bp, 10 predicted proteins | sample 4967041 | NCBI WGS metagenome assembly WFLX01 (sample SAMN12857096, study PRJNA449069) | gut metagenome | isolation source: stool from male and female vole | host: Microtus ochrogaster | place: USA:Florida | collected 2017
GCTTACCGTGCGGCCGGGAGCCGACATGCGCGGCGGTGTCCGTCAGGACCCTTCTGCCATGCAGACACTCAAGGTGGCCGACTACGAAAGCATACTGAAAGAGACCAGCCTCGTCACCCATGTCAGCCCGGAAGTGACGAGCGGAGGGCAAGTCATCTACGGATCCAAGAACACCACCTCAACGATGTATGGCGAAAGTCCCGACTACATGCGGATAAAGCTTTGGGACATCAAGAGCGGAGACTGCTTCACGGAGGAAGACGTGGTGAAGAATGCCAAGGTCTGCGTCGTGGGCACCACCATCGTAAAGGAGTTGTTCGGCCATGAGGATGCCGACTGTGTGGGCAAGGTCATCCGTTTCAAGAGCATCCCCTTCCGCATCGTCGGCGTGCTGAAGTCCAAGGGCTATAACAACTGGGGCATGGACCAGGACAATGTCATCATTGCCCCATATACGACTGTCATGAAGCGTATAGCGGCCCAAACCTATTTCAGCAGCATCGTCATGAGTGCGCTGAGCGAAGAGTTGAGCGATGCCGCCATCGACGAAATCACGCAAATACTGCGGCACAACCATAAGTTGCACGACGAGGTACCCGACGACTTCACCATCCGCTCGCAGGCGGAATGGATGGAGACGATGTCGTCCACCATGGACACCATCACATTCATTCTGGTCATTGCGGCCGCCTTCTCACTACTCGTGGCAGGCATCGGCATTATGAACATCATGCTGGTAAGCGTGACGGAACGCACCAAGGAGATTGGCCTGCGCATGTCGGTCGGCGCCCGAGGCATCGACATCATGAGCCAGTTCCTCATCGAGAGCATCATGATTTCGCTGACAGGCGCCTTGCTCGGCGTAGCCTTCGGGTACGGCGGAAGCTGGATTGCCAACAGCATGTTCATGCTTCCCAGCGATGTCCCACTCTGGAGCGTAGGCCTGAGTTTCTGTGTCTGCGCCCTCATCGGCGTCTTCTTCGGATACGTTCCTGCACGCAAGGCCGCCCGCATGGACCCCATCGAAGCCATCAGATACGAATAGACCGGACATCGGACAGCATGGACAACGGGACACATTACTATTAAAGCAAAACGCATACAACATGAAAAAGAACCTCTTCATTACTGCTCTTCTCTGCCTTCCCCTTATGCTCATGGCAGGCAAAAAGACTGATGACGCCAAGTATCTGGCAGGCGCAGTGCCCGAACAGGAGGGCATCGTGACCTTCCAAAAGTCATTCAGCGTCGACGACAAGGACACGCAGACCATTTACGACATTTTGCTCAAACACGTCCAAGATTCCCTCATCGGCAAAGCACTCAAGGACAAAGAACCGGTCTATACACGCCTCCTTGCCAGCGAGCGCGAAGGAGACACGGGCACCATCGTGGCACGCGTCGATGAATACATGGTCTTCCAGAACACATTCCTTAGTCTGGACCGCACCCGTTTCCGCTACCTTATCTCTGCCGAAGTGACCGGGAAAAAGGTGAAACTGACCATCACGCAAATCACCTATTACTACAACGAGGACATGAATGGCCAGAACGGCGTGAACTACAAGGCCGAAGAATGGATTACCGACAAACTGGCCATCAACAAAGCCGGCACGAAGCTCTATCCCCGCAGCGGCAAGTTCCGCCGCAAGACAGTGGACCGCACGCAGGCCATCTTTGAGGGCATAATGGACGCCATCTCCGATTATCAGGACAAGAGCAACGCAGAAGTCAAGGGCAAGACAAGAAAGGGCATCGTGGAGGACTGAGGGGCATCTCGCTCTGTCCTCCGTCATTCAGTACTTGCCATTTCCGCTTTGCCATTGCAGTAAAACAAGAAACAACAACTCATCACACAGTCAACTATGAAGAAACTCATCATCCTTGCCCTCGCCGTTGGCATGGCACTGCCGGGTGTCGCGGCCAAGACACCAAAGAAGAAAACAAGCGGCAACCCCATTTTCAATGGCTGGTATGCCGACCCGGAAGGAGCCGTTATGGACGGCAAGTACTGGGTATTCCCTACTTACAGCGCACCCTACGACGAGCAGCTCCACTTTGATGCCTTCTCCAGCACGGACCTCGTGAACTGGACGAAACACGAGAACGTCATCACCAAGGCCGACATCCCCTGGCTCCGTCGTGCACTCTGGGCTCCCGCCATCATCGAGGCGAACAGCAAATACTACCTCTTCTTCGGCGGAAACGACGTGCACGAAGGCGAAGTGGGAGGCATTGGCGTAGCCGTCAGCGACCGTCCGGAAGGTCCCTACAAGGATGCTCTCGGCAAACCGCTCATCAACGAGATTGTCAACGGAGCACAACCCATCGACCAATTCGTCTTTCGCGATGATGACGGACAATACTATATGTTCTATGGCGGCTGGCGCCACTGCAATGTCTGCAAGCTAAGTCCCGACCTCCTGTCCATCGTGCCCTGGGAGGATGGACAAAAGTTCCATGAGATAACTCCCAGCCGAGAATACGTGGAAGGGCCTTTTATGCTGAAACGCGGCGGCAAGTACTACTTCATGTGGAGCCAAGGCGGATGGACGGGTCCCGACTACTGCGTGGCTTACGCCATCAGCGACACGCCCTTCGGTCCCTTCCAACTCAAGGGGAAAATACTGCAAAGAGACGAGAGCATCGCTCGCGGAGCAGGCCACCACAGCGTTATTCAGGTGCCCGGCAAGGACGAATACTACATCATCTACCACCGCCGACCACTTGAAGAGACCGATGGCAATCACCGCGTCACCTGCATCGACCGCCTCATCTTCAACGCCGACGGCACCATCCAGCCCGTCAAGATGACATTCGAGGGAGTCAAGGCAAGCAAAATCAAAAAGAGCAAGAAAAGCAAAAAGTAGCCGTCACGTCATCACCACACACGAGCCGGAACATACGTCTGCCTGAAAGAAAGCACTTTGGAAAGGACACGCCAAAGTGCTAAACTTTCAGGCAGATTGCCCGTTGACACAAGCTGACAGCATGCGGGACCGGAATTAAGCAACCGGAAGACTCCTTCTGTCTCCGTAAGCCCCAAAGGGTGTCTTCTCTCTCTCAACACATCACACTGCCCCATGACCAAAGCAATGTCCAAACAGCAACTCTTTTGCGAAGTGGCCGACTACTTCCGTCAGGCCATGCCAAACGCGAAGTCGGAACTGAACTACACCAACCCCTTCGAGCTGCTGGTGGCAGTAATTCTCAGCGCACAGTGCACAGACAAACGCATCAACCAAGTCACGCCGCGCCTCTTCGAAGACTACCCGAACGCCGAAGCCCTTGCGCTCGCCACCCCCGAAGTCATCTACGAGTACATCCGCACCGTGTCCTACCCCAACAACAAAGCCAAGCATTTGGTGCAGATGGCACGCATGCTGCAAGCCGAATATGGCGGCGAAGTGCCACAGGACATGAAGGCCCTGACCAGGCTGCCGGGCGTAGGCCGCAAGACAGCCAACGTGGTGCTGAGCGTCATATGGAACGAAGCCCGCATGGCTGTAGATACCCACGTCTTCCGCGTCAGCCATCGCATAGGACTTGTGTCAAAGCGTTGCACCACGCCACTCAGCGTGGAGCGTACACTCACACGGCACTTTAAGAAGGAAGACATAGCGTGCGCTCATCACTGGCTCATACTGCATGGCCGCTACACCTGCACCGCCATCAAGCCAAAGTGCCAAGGCTGTGGCATTGCACACCTCTGCAAAACATACAAGACTGCCCATGCGGCCGAACACGAGACGGCNCCGGCCAAGTGAGAGCATCCCCCTTTGCCTCCACGGATGTGCCANGACAACAAACCGCGCAGATTAGCCCAATATGCCGCGACTGACAAGCCTGTCTGACAAATGCCGAGCACTACGAATTTGAAAACGAAAAAATTTGCAAGTTTCATGAAAAAGGAGTAACTTTGCAAACAGAATGTGTAGCTCAGGCAGAACATACGCTAAACAAACCACTAAAATAAACGAACAAGCATTATGACAATCAATGAGTACAACTTTGCCGGCAAGAAGGCAATCGTGCGTGTAGACTTCAACGTACCCCTGAACGGAGACGGCATCATCACTGACGACACCCGCATCCGCGGTGCCCTGCCCACCTTGAAGAAGATTATAGCCGATGGTGGCGCCGCCATCATCATGAGCCACATGGGCAAGCCCAAAGGCAAGGTAGACATGAAGAAGTCGCTCGGCCAGATACGCGAAGCTGTAGAGAAAGCGCTCGGCTGCCCCGTTAGCTTTGCTCCCGACTGCGCAAAGGCTGCCGACGCCGCTGCTGCTCTGAAGATGGGCGAGGCGCTGCTGCTGGAGAACCTCCGCTTCTATCCCGAAGAGGAAGGCAAACCCGTAGGCATCGACAAAGAAGACCCCGCATACGAGGAAGCAAAGAAGGCCATGAAGGCAAGCCAGAAGGAGTTTGCAAAGACTTTGGCCGGCTATGCCGACTGCTACGTGATGGATGCCTTTGGCACAGCACACCGCAAGCACGCTTCCACCGCAGTCATCGCCGACTACTTCGATGCAGACAACAAGATGCTTGGCTATCTCATGGAGAAAGAGGTGGCAGCTGTTGACGCCGTACTGGGCGACATCAAGCGTCCCTTCGTAGCCATCATGGGTGGCTCTAAGGTGTCATCCAAGATTGGCATCATCCAGAATCTCCTCGGCAAGGTTGACAAACTCATCCTCTGCGGCGGCATGACCTACACCTTCTCCAAAGCGCATGGCGGCGAAATTGGCGACTCCATCGTAGAGCTCGACAAACTGGACGTTGCTCTCGACGTAGAGAAGAAGGCTAAAGAGAATGGTGTAGAACTCATTCTGGGCGTAGATAGCGTGTGCTGCACCGGCTATGACTTCGGCACCTTCAGTGTCAAGCCCGGCGCAGACATCAAGGTGTTCCCCAGCAACGCCATCGAACAAGGCTGGGACGGCTTGGACGCAGGTCCCAAGAGCCGCGAGAAGTTTGCCAATGCCATCAAGGGAGCGAAGACCATCCTGTGGAACGGTCCTGCCGGTTGCTTCGAGTGTGACGACTTCACAGCCGGTTCAAAGGCAATCGGCGACGCCATAGCCGAGGCAACAGCAGAGGGCGCATTCTCTCTCATCGGCGGCGGAGACTCCGTGGCTTGCTGCACAAAGTTCGGTCTGACCGACAAGGTAAGCTACATCTCAACCGGTGGCGGTGCTCTGCTTGAAGCCATCGAAGGCAAGGTTCTTCCCGGCGTAGCTGCCATTAAGGGCTAATCAGCTTGAGAAAGACACTACTGGCAATCATAGCCACTATCATGCTGGCCTCCTGCTCCAACCAGCAGGGGGCCATGCCTTTTGAAGCCGACAGCACGGCGACCGACAGCACCGAACTGCGCGTTGCCGTCATGCCCGCCATGAACTGTCTGCCCCTCTTCTATGCGGTGCAAAGCGGACTGGATGCCCGATTGGGCCTGCCCATCAAGCTGCTGCGCTACCAGGCACAGATGGACATCGACACGGCCATCCTGCGCAAACACGTGGACATCGCATACACCGACCTTATCCGTGCGGAACGGCTCGGGAAGGAATGCGACATACAGCCCTTTGCTTCATGCAACGAGCAGCTCTCCCTCATCTGCCAAAAGGCCACACGCGTGAAACGCATCGACCAGATGAAGGAACACATGATAGCCGTCAGCCGACTCTCTGCTACCGACTATTGGTGCGACCACATCCTGGACAGCGCACAGATAAACCACGATGACATATACCGCCCACAGATAAACGACGTGCATCTGCGGGCAGAGATGATACGCACGCGGCTCGTTGACGCCGCCATGATGGGCGAGCCATATGCCACCTGGATGACACAGCTCGGGCACCAACGGCTCTTCACCACCGGCAGCACACACACACGTCTCTACGCATGGGCCGCCTGCGACAGTCTCTCCGCCACCTCGTGCCAAGCCTTCCGCTGCCTGCTCGACTCCGCCACGACTCTTGTCAGCAACGACACAGTGGCTGCCACACTGCGCACAATCCTCAAACGAGAATACCGGATTCCGGGAGCTCTGGCAGACACCATCGCACTGCCAGCCATCACTCCAACCACAGACATCCGTCCGTCGGACCTCACGTCTGCACAAGAATGGCTCAAACGGAAGTAACCGTCACACCCTCCTTTCAAACAACACACAGGCCATCCACACAGTCCACCCAAAGCATGATTGACAACAAGACGCTCAACCTCATCACCGAGAAGGGGCTACAGTCCATGGCCTCCGGTCACACCTTGGACGGCATCGCAGCACTGCGCACTCTCACCCCCTATTGTGCCGGGGATGACATTCTACGCGCCAAGGCAGACAACCTCGAGGACAGCTATAGCCGTATGCTCGCCTTCCTGCGGCAAGGTGGCGAGGACAAAATGCGCAACCACGTCTGCTCCGCCATACGGCGACAAGGCATCGCCCTGCTGCAACAGACGCATCGCGCCATACGCCTCACCCGCAAAGACGACCTTTACAGCCAAACGTACACCAACCTCCATGACCGCTACGGCCACGACATGCAGAAGGCTTTGACACAGAAATGGGCCAGCCTGAACTCACCGGAAGAAACGGTTGACATAGAGGACGACATCTTCTGCTGCATCTGGACATCACCCCTTTGGACGGCACACGACACTGCACTCTGGTTCGACTTCATCATGCAGCAGCAGGACACGATGCAGCAACATCTTTGCGGCGCACTGCTGTTAGCATCATGGGAATACTTCGACAACGAGAAGATGCAACTGCTCTGCCAATTTGCAGACAGCGCCACCCCACGCACAAGCCTTCAAGCCTCCACCTATTTGCTACTGCTCCGACTACGGCACCACTCGCTGGGCAACATCGTGCCCTCCCTGCCAAAAAGTCTGATGCAAACCAACGGAAAGCAACTCATAGCACATGTGCAGCACGAAATGCTCCTGATGCTTCTGTCGGAGAAAGACNTGGAACAGGAATTTAACGAGACGCAGGAGCTGGGCAAGGAAATACTCAACGGGGAACAAGGGCTCGATGCAGAAAGGCTCAAGGAAGTCCTTGAGACAAAGACCCGCTACCTGAAACGACGCATCGAAAAGGGTATGGACATCAATCTGAACAAGGCAAGTCTGCTGCACAATTGCCAATTCATGCAGAACATCTCCCATTGGTTCCTGCCTTTCGACAAGAGTCTGCCACTCTTTCAGTCAGCCTTGACGGACGAAAAAGGACGCATGAAAGAAAACCTCTCCATGATGATGGACCTCATCGAAGACTGCGACATTGACAAGCTCGCCACCCTCTACCTCATCTCCACCGACAAGGAGTTCTCCGACATGGCAAAGCAGCTCGACCGACACAAACTGCCCGTGGAGAAGGCTGACCTCATCCTCCCGGAGTATTCGCTCCGCCATCTCATTCAGGATCTGTACCGCATCTTCACACACTCACCGCTGAGCACACAGCTCAACAACCCATTCAGGGAAGGACCTGCGCTCATGGACATCCCGGAACTTGCACGTCTAATGCCCGAAAAGCAATGTCTTGGCATCTGTGCCACGTTGCTCGAGTTGACACAATTCGAAAAAGCAGTCAGCCTTATCGACACGCTCGCAGAGCGCAAAGGCGCCACCGCCCCAATGCTCTTGGCCAAGGGGCAGGCACTACTCTCCATGAGCCGGTATGCCGAAGCGGCCGGTTGTCTGCGCAGTGCGGAAGTCCTGGATCCAGACAACGCCCTTATTCAAAGGATGCTCATCCAGTGCTATGCCGCCACGAAACGCTTCGAAGAGGAGGAAGAATGCATCCGTCGCTATCTGAATTTGAAGCCCGACGATGCCTCCTGCCGCAAACTGTTGCCCCTCACCCTGCTGAAAGCAGGCAAAACCGAAGAGGCGTTGCAATGCCTCTTCCGCTTGAATTACGAAAAGCCAGACGACGCCGACATCATCCAGTGCATCGCCACTGCAGCCATGCAACTCGGCAAACTCGACCTTGCCGACCGTTACACAGAGAAAGGGTTGCAGTTGGAAGAAGGGAAGAAATGGCTGTGCTACTTCCGCGGTGGGCATATCAGACTGCTCCGCGGAGACTGGAAGGGCGCCATGGACTATTATTTACAGTACACCGATGTCTTCTGCAAGGAGACCGGACAAGCCGCAGGCGTAGCCCTTTCACAGTTCGACAGCGAGCGAAATACACTGCTCAGCCAAGGTTTGTCTGAACAGGATTTTATCCTCACAAGGGAGATGTTACAGGCCGCCATAGAAGCCAAAAATTGTTAATTTTTCATTAAAAAGCGAATTATTGAACAATTCTGTTCGCATTTTTGAAAAGCCCGACTTTCACAGTTTGGCCTTTTTTAGTACCTTTGCAGCCGGTTTGAGAGGCTACCATCACATTTTGTAATATAATTACGCAATTTAGCATATGGAAATGAAATCAATTTACTTAGCAATCGTATCGTTCTGTGCAATGACAATTTTAGGCTCATGCAGCGGCAACAAACAACAACAGGCCTTATCCCCTGCGGACTTCAAAACAGCCAAAGCAGAGATTAAAGACCTCACTTTGACAGAAAAATACTCAGCCACCATCCGTGGACGACAGGACATTGACGTGTATCCTCAAGTGGGCGGCACACTGATGAAGCTCTGCGTAACGGAAGGCCAGAGGGTGAAGAAAGGACAGACACTCTTCATCATTGACCAAGTGCCCTACGAGGCCGCCCTCAACACTGCCGTGGCAGCACAAAAGTCAGCAAAAGCGCAACTCGCCACAGCACAGCTCAATTACGAAAGCAAAAAGAGGCTCTTCGAACAGCAGGTGGTTAGCGACATTGAGCTGCAAACAGCCAACAACGCGTTGCTCAGCGCCAAAGCTGCCGTGGCACAGGCCGACGCGCAGGTGCTCAACGCAAGAAACAGCCTTAGCTACACCGTCGTCAAAAGCCCGTCAGACGGCGTTATCGGCACACTCCCATACCGTCAGGGAGCACTGGTAGGCAGCTCCATGCCTCAGCCTCTGACCACCGTTTCCGACAATAGTGAGATGTATGTCTACTTCAGTATCACAGAGTCGCAATTCCTNGAAATGCTTCGCGACTACGAGGACGTGGAGCAGGCCATCGCCGCCATGCCCGAACTGACACTACAGCTGGTGGATGGCACAGACTATGACGTCAAGGGCCGAGTGGAAGCGGCAAGCGGCGTAGTTGACCGTTCCACCGGCAGCGTGCAGCTCCGCGCTGTCTTCGGCAACCCCAAGCATCTCCTTCACTCCGGCTCTACCGGCAATGTCGTGCTGCCCGTCGAATACAAAAATGTAATGACCATCCCCACCACTGCCACTGTGCAGCTGCAGGACAAGTACCGCATCTTNCTCGTCGATAAGGATGGCGTAGCACACGGACAAATCATTAGCATTNTGCCCCAGTCCAACGGNAAGGAATACATCGTCACAGACGGCCTGAGCGAGAACGATGTGTTCGTCAGCGAAGGTGCCGGCATGGTGAAGGAAGGCCAGATAGTAAAGAAGACAACCAACTGANAAGTNAANACACAATCCCATAACCTGACAACATGAAAGNTAACATATTCATCAAGCGTCCGGTGATGGCCATGTCCATCGCCATCATGATACTGCTCGTGGGCGCCATTAGTTATTTAACNCTGCNTTTGGAATCNTATCCCGACNTAGNACCGCCTACCATCACCGTTCANNCNACCNATNCCGGTGCCAGCGCCGATNCGGNCATGAACGCAGTCATCCAGCCTCTTGAGGAAAACATCAACGGCGTGGAGAACATGATGTACATGACATCCACCGCCACCAACTCCGGCAGTGCCAACATTACGGTCTATTTCAAGCAAGGCACAAACCCCGACATGGCTGCCGTCAACGTGCAGAACCGCGTAGCGCGTGCACAGGGTCTGCTGCCCGCCGAGGTGACCCGTATCGGCGTGACCACACAGAAGCGCCANACCTCTTTCCTACAGATTAACGCCTTGGTCTGCACCAATGACCAATATGATGAGGACTTTATCTCCAACTACCTCGACATCAACATCGTGCCCCAAATCAAGCGTCTGGAAGGCGTAGGCGACGTGATGATGATGGGCGGCACATACGCATTGCGCATCTGGCTCAANCCCNATGTGATGTCACAGTACGGTCTCGTGCCCGATGACATCACCGGCATCCTTGCTGAACAAAACCTTGAAACCCCCACCGGACAGATTGGCGAGCGCCCAGTGCGCGGGCATCTCAACAAAGGCGTTGAGGGTGCATACCAGTACACCATGCGCTACACCGGCCGTCTGAAAGACATTCCCGCCTTTGAGAATATCGTTGTACTGGCAAAGGACGACGGCACTATACTTCGCCTGAAGGACGTGGCGGACATCGAACTCGGTGCACAAAGCTACGCATTCAACGGTGAGACGGATGGCAAGACAGCCATCAGCTTTATGTGCTACCAGCTGGCAGGAGCCAATGCAAAGGAGACCAATGACCGCGTTACAAACTTGCTCAACGAGTTAAGCAAAAACCTGCCGGAAGGACTTGAGTTCAAGAACATGATGAGTTCGAACGACTTCCTGCTGGCTTCCATCGCTAACGTAGAGGAGACTCTCATCGTTGCCATCATCTTAGTGGTGCTCGTTGTGTACTTTTTCCTGCAAAGTTTCCGAGCCACCATCATCCCCACCATCAGCATCATCGTGTCGCTGGTCGGCACCTTTGCCTGCATGAGCATGGCCGGCTTCACGCTCAATCTACTCACGCTTTTCGCCCTTGTTTTGGCCATCGGTACGGTAGTAGATGACGCCATCGTTGTGGTGGAAGCCGTCCAAGCCAAGTTCGATGCGGGCTACAAGAGTCCCTATGAAGCCACCCGCGACGCAATGAGCGACGTGACTATGGCTGTCATCTCCTGCACCTTCGTCTTCATGGCGGTGTTTATTCCCGTGAGCTTCATGCCTGGCACATCGGGCATCTTCTACACGCAGTTCGGCGTAACGCTCGCCACCTCCGTGGGTCTGAGTTGTGTCAGCGCCCTCGTGCTCTGCCCCGCCCTGTGCGCCATGATGATGACGCCTCCGAGCGAGGAGCGCAAGAAAGGCCTGTTAGGCAACCTCAACACACGGGTGCGCTTGGCTTACGAGGCCAGCTACGAGAGCCTGCTCAACAAATACACCCGCTTCATCGGTAAGTGCATCGGACGTCANCGTCGCTTCGTNGTGAGTTTCGGAGCCCTCGCCATAGCCATCGTCGGCATGGTCTATTTCATGACAGACCTACCAAAGAGCCTTGTACCTAACGAGGACCAAGGCGTCAACATGATGGTAGTAAACTGNGTNCCCGGCAGCAATCTGGCTACGACAGAAAAGGTTATGAAGAAGGCAGAGGCCGTGGTGCAGAACGTGGCGGAAGTAAAGCGCTACAACAAGGTGTCAGGCTATAGTTTCATGGCTGGACAGGGTACATCGTACGGTTTGATGATTATTAAGCTCAAGAACTGGAGTGAGCGCCAGTACGGATTAGGGGTCGGCATCGTCTCTCTCACCGTCATACTCGCACTCGTCTTCCTGGTGCAGCTTGTCATCGGTCTCATCAAGCGCCGCAAGATTCTGCGCCGTTTCATCCGCTTTGCCGTGAGCGGTGCCCTTGCCGTGCTTTGCTGCATGAACTTCCACCCCATCGACACCTTCCTGGCCACAAGTACCATGGTGGCAAACGCGAAGTTCAACAAGACGCTCATGGAGACTATTCCCGATGCCCAGTGCATGGTGTTCGAACCCGGTATGATTCCCGGCTACGGCATGGGTTCCATTGAGTTGCAGTTACAGGACAAGACGTCATCGGCCGACAAGGAATTGTTCTACGACCTGACACTCCAGTTCATCGACTCGCTAAGCCACCGTCCGGAAATCAGTCGTGCCATGACTACTTATGCACGCAACTTCCCGCAGTATCGCGTTGAAATAGATGCAGCGCAGTGCAAACGCGCAGGCATCTCGCCTGCCACGGTGCTGAGCACGCTCGGCAGCTACTGCGGCGGAGCCTACGTCAGCAACTTCAACCAGTTCTCCAAAATATATCGCGTCATGTTGCAGGCTTCTCCCATCTTCCGTATGGACAAGCAGAATCTGGACAACATGTTCGTGCGCAACGGCAAGGAGATGGCCCCCCTGAGCCAGTTCGTCAAGCTGACTCCGATTATGGGCCCGGAAATCGACACCCGCTTCAACCTTTTCTCCTCCATTGCCATCAACGTAATGCCCGGAACCGGCTATGCCAGCTCCGACGTCATGAAAGCCATCGAGGAGGTTAAAGGAGCCATCTTCCCTGACGGTTATGGCTATGAATACGGCGGCATGGCACGCGAAGAATACCAGACCATGAACTCCAACGCCACCATCTTCATCTATGCTGTCTGCGTTGTGCTCATTTTCCTCATCCTGAGTTGCCTGTACGAGAGCTTCATGATTCCCTTTGCCGTCATCTTCTCCGTGCCTGCCGGTCTGATGGGTTCCTTCGGCTTTGCATGGCTCTGGAACAGAGGCTACGACGCACTGCCCTTCCTCTTCATGGGGCGCATAGAGAACAACATCTACCTGCAAACAGGCGTTATCATGCTCATCGGCCTGCTGGCCAAGACTGCCATCCTCATCACCGAGTTCGCGCTGGAACGCCGTCGCAAGGGTATGGGCATTGTAGAAGCAGCCTACGCCGCTGCCGAAGCACGTCTGCGTCCCATCCTGATGACTGTCCTGACCATGATATTCGGCATGATTCCTCTGGTCTTCGCCACCGGAGCCGGTGCCAACGGTAACCGCACCATCGGCATCGGCGTGATTGGCGGCATGCTGATCGGCACCATTGCCATTCTCGTCACTGTGCCTCTCTTCTTTGTCATCTTCGAATTCATACAGGAGCGCATTCGTCCCGTTATGCACGAAGAGGCCGACCAGCAATTCCTCAAGGAGCGCGAACGCAGCCAAAGAGAGAAGCAGGAAGCCAACAAGCAAGCATAGCCTGAACTGAAAACAACACACACATGAAACATATACTCTCCATAGCCCTGGCAGGAACTCTTCTCAGTTCCTGCGGGCTCTACAAAAACTATGAGCGGCCATCGGACATCAACACTGATGGGCTCTACGGCGAAATGCAAACCGCCGGCGACAACTGCCTCGGCGACTTGAGCTGGCGCGACATGTTCACCGACCCCAAGCTCCAACAACTCATAGAGCGAACCTTGCAGAACAACAACGAGATGAAGAATGCCGAGCTGCGCATCAAGGAAGCCGACTATGCCCTGCAATGCGCCAAGTTGGCCTACATACCCAGCATCTACTTTAACCCCAACGGCAGCGTCTCGCACATTAACGACCCCTACAAACGTCTCCCCTCGGAGACGAACAAGACCTACTCTCTGCCTGTCCAGATGAGTTGGCAGGTGGGCAGCATCGGTGCATTGCGCAACGCAAAGAAGAAAGCAGAAGTGTCGCGCGAACAGTTGCTCAATGCTAAGCAGGCCATACAGACGCAACTCGTGGCAAGCGTAGCCTCCATCTATTACAACATCTGCATGCTCGACGAACAGTTGACACTAACCAAACGGACTGAAGAGAACTGGGGAAAGTACCTACAAATGCAACGGCAACTGATGGAAGCCGGCTTTGGCAACCTTGCTGCCGTGTCAAGCATAGAGGCCACCTACTACAGCTACCACACTGCGGCCATCTCGCTCGACGACCGCATCCATGCCTTGAGCCTCACGCTTGCCTCCATCATGGGCGAGAGTTTCTCGCCTGTCGACCACAGTTCGCTCGACAGTTTCCGCACCCCTCAAGTCAGCACCGGCATGCCCATCACCCTGCTCGACAGGCGTCCCGACGTGCGCAATGCAGAGCAGAAACTTGCGGCTGCCTTCTACGACAGGAACATAGCCCGAAGCAGTTTCTTCCCCAGCCTAAACATCAGCGCCAACGGAGAGTTCTCCAACGCCCTCGGTCAAGCGGCCATCAACCCCGGCGCCATGATTGGAGCTGCCGTGGCAAGTCTGTCGCAGCCCATCTTTGCCAACGGCCGTATCCGCGCGCAATACAAGGTGTCGAAGGCTGAGTTTGAGATAGCTTCCAACGACTTTAAGCAGGCCATCATCGATGCCGGCAACGAGGTACACGCTGCCATGGACGACATACATACGGCCCGCGAAAAGCAGGAGTTCATAGACAAGCAGGTCGTTTCGCTCGAGAAGGCACTCACAGCCACCGAGCAACTCTACACTACCGGCGGAGACTATCTGAACGTCATCACCGCGCAGAACTCTCTGCTCTCTGCCAGAATGAGCCAGATCAGCAATCGCATGGATGCCATACAAGGCACCATCTCACTCTATCAGGCTCTGGGCGGCGGCGCACAATAACGAGACACGCCCCGGCCGTCACAGTGCGGAAACGGAACAGACATCGCAAGGATGTTCTGCCGACATAGCAGGGAAATGCGGATGACACAAGACGAAAGCCCTGCTGACACAATAGAGAAGCGCGGCTGCCCCAAGCGGGTAGCCGCGCTTCTCTATTATGTACTCTCTGAGGCTGGCAGG
>WFLX010106880.1_pt1 | contig 14625 bp, 16 predicted proteins | sample 4967041 | NCBI WGS metagenome assembly WFLX01 (sample SAMN12857096, study PRJNA449069) | gut metagenome | isolation source: stool from male and female vole | host: Microtus ochrogaster | place: USA:Florida | collected 2017
GTTACCGACGTTCTTGAAATCGGCAAGAGCTATCACTTCAAAATATTGAAGATTGACAGAGCGAACAAAAAGGTATCCATTGGATACAAGCAGTTGAAGCCCCAGCCTTGGGATCTTGCGGCGGATAAATATCACGTAGGCGAAGTTATCCACGGCAAGGTAGTAAGAATAGTTCCTTTCGGCGCTTTCGTTGAAGTTGAAAAAGGCATCGACGGCCTCGTTCACGTATCGCAGATCAGCTACGAGAGAATCGAAACTCCCGCAACCTGCCTTAACGTCGGCGACGAAGTTGAAGCAAAGATCGTTGCGTTCGACCCCGAAGCTAAGAAAATGAACCTTTCCATCAAGGCTTGCCTTGCAGAACCCGAAAGAAAGCCCCGCGAAGAAAAGGGCGAGGGTGAAGGCGAGCGTAAGCGTACCCGTACTCCCAGAAAGTCTGACGACGAGGAGCTTTCAAGCTGGAGCGAAGGCAGCGTATCCGTCGGAACTTCCCTCGGCGACCTGCTTGCAAACGCAAAGAAGAACAAGTAAATTATAATTGTTAAGCGCTTCCGCTGATATTGCGGAAGCGCTTTTATTTACTTAATAGTAAATATTTCCGTGAAAAAGTTTAACGCAACCCAATTTACTTTAAATAAATACCGTAAGTAAACGGAGGTAAACAAAAGTGAAAGAAGGTCAGATAAAAATTTCAAGCGAAAATATGATGCCAATTATCAAAAAATGGCTACATTCGGATAAAGATATCTCCTTAAGAGAAATAGTTGCAAACGGCGTGGACGCAATAACCAAATTCAAAAAGCTGGTCACTATGGGTGAAGCAACCGAAGCGGACGGCGAGGAATATTGCATTAAAATAAGTGTTGATAAAAAGGCAAAAACCTTGTCCGTTGAGGACAACGGTATAGGCATGACCGAGGAAGAAGTTGAAAAATATATCACGCAAATCGCGTTTTCGGGTGCAAGCGACTTCCTTGCTAAGTACGAAAAAGCAGGCGGCGACGGAATAATCGGTCACTTCGGTTTGGGCTTCTATTCGGCTTACATGGTTTCGGAATTGGTCGAAATAGAAACTAAGTCGTATAAGGACGGCGCCGCAGCCGTAAAATGGGCTTCAGACGGAAATTCGACTTACAGTATCGAAGCGTGCAGTAAGGCTACGCGCGGCACCAAGATAAGAATGCACGTGTGCGACGACGAAAAGGAATTTTTAAACGAGGACAAGATTAAAGGACTCGGCAAAAAATACTGTTCGTTTATGCCTTACAACATATATGTAAATGTCAAAGGCGACGGAAAGGATACGGCGCTCAACGCCGTGTTGCCGCTTTACGCCAAGTCGCCCAAGGAATGTACGGACGAGGAATATAAAAACTTCTACACCGATACGTTTATGGACTACGATGCGCCCATTTTCTGGGTGCACCTCGACATGGACTATCCGTTCAAGCTGAAAGGTATTCTGTATTTCCCTAAGGTTAAAAACAAGGTGGAATTGGAGCGCGGAAAGGTAAAGCTTTACTGTAATCAGGTCTTTATTGCAGACAACATAAAGGAAGTCATTCCCGAGTTCTTAATGCTTTTAAACGGCATAATCGACTGCCCCGACATACCCCTGAACGTTTCCAGAAGCTTCTTGCAGAACGACAAGCAGGTTCAGAGAATTACCAAGTATATTATTAAAAAGGTTGCCGACAAGCTTACCAGCCTGTATAAAAACGACCGCACGAAGTACGAAGAATGCTGGGGCGACCTTGCAAACTTTATTAAATTCGGTTGCATTAAGGAAAACGATTTCTACGAAAAAATCAAGGACATTATTATCTGGAAAGACCTTGACGGAAATTACAAGCCGTTGAACGACTTCCTTGGAGTTCCCGAAGATAACGGAGAAGAACAAAAGGAAGATAAGGATAAGAAAGAGGCAAGCAAGCCCAAAACTGTATATTACGTTTCCGACCCTCAGCAACAGGCTCAATATATCAAAATGTTTAAAGATAACGGTCTGGAAGCTATTAGCTGCGACACGTTTATCGACCCGCATTTCATAAGCTTTATCGAGTATAAGATGCCCGACAAGGTTAAGTTTATGCGTATCGACGCCGACGTTGCGGGCGCATTGAAGGGCGAGGACGGCGCGGAAGACAGCGTGCTTATTGATATTTTCAAGAATGCCATCGGCGACGAGAAAGTCACCGTCAAGACCCAACTTCTGAAAAACGGCGACGTTCCTGCCGTGATAACCGTTGACGAGTATATGAGAAGATATTCCGAAATGGGGCAGTTCTACGGTATGTCGGACGACCAGATAGGTAAAACGCTTATCGTCAATACGGCAAATCCCGTCGTTGAAAAGATTAAATCACTGAGCGACGACAAGCAGAAATTCGTAGCTAAGCATATTTATTCGCTTGCGCTGCTGTCGTTCAAAAAGCTCAGTCCCGAAGAATTAACTCAATTCGTAAACGACAATTTGCTTTTACTCAACGGCTACCTTGACAACTGAATATTAAAGAAAAAGTAATAACCGCTTCGGCGGTTATTTTTTTTTGCCTTTTCAATAGATTATATTATGAACTTGTACTTTCTACCCGAAAAAATAAAGCGGGCGACAGATAATCTGAACTTAAATTATATTACGGAAATCAGGCTGAGAGTAGGACAACCTGTCATTATTCAGTATAAGGGTGAATATAAGTATATAAACGATTATGGTGCTACGGATAGTCCGTCAGGCGCAATTATCTGCGAAAATACCGAAAGAATCCTCTACGCGGCAATGGAAAAAAGCGTTTACGCCTACACCGAGCAGCTGAAAAACGGATTTATTACGGTTGACGGCGGCGTGAGAATTGGCATTGCGGGTGAATACGTTACGCAGGATAAAAACGTAGTCACCGTAAAAAACGTTACATCTTTGAATATACGCATACCGCATGACGTTATCGGTGTTGCCGAAAATTTGTACAAAGCAACATCCGTTGACAGTATTAAAAGCACGCTGATTTTTTCACCGCCCGGTTACGGCAAAACGACGTTATTGAGAGATTTGGCAAGAAATATTTCACAGTCGTGCAATCTGAACGTGCTCGTATTTGACGAGAGAAACGAAATATCCGGTTTGGACGGCAGCGGAAAAGGTTTCGAATTGGGCAAAAACTGCGACGTGGTTCGCGGCGCAAACAAGCTATGCGCGTTCGTAAACGCTATCCGCGTGATGAGCCCGCAGGTGTTGATAACGGACGAGCTTTACGGAGAAATCGACGCGCAGGCGGTGAGCTATGCGGCAGAATGCGGCATAAGTGTAATCGCCTCGTCGCATTCGGTTGATTTACAGGTACTGAAAGCCATGCCTTTCGAAAGGTTCGTCAAGCTGACGGGCATAGGTAAAGAAGCGGTCGTATATGATAAAAATTTTAATTTTATTTGCAATTGTGCTACTGTCGGGCGCACTGGGAATGGCGGTATCGGCTGAAAAAAAGCGCGAAATGAAAGTATTTGCCCAATTTTACGATTTTAACGAAAAACTGCTAATCAACCTAAAGTACGGCAAGTACAAGGTTGGAAAAATTGCCGAAGAGTTCGATTGCGTGCAAAAGGTTATGCGCGGCGGACAAGTGATAAAGGGTGAAGAGGGCGACTTTTTAAAGTCCTATATAAGCGGTATAGGTGAAAGCGATGCTCTCTCCCAGGTTGATTATTTAAATGAAAAGAAACTGACGTTACAAAAATATAAACAAATAAGCGAAGAAAAATATAAAAAATACGGCTCGCTTTATTTCAAAATGAGTTTGATGGCAGGAATTCTTATTGCCGTATTGCTTGCGTGATAATGGATATAAGTATAATTTTTAAGTTGGCGGCGGTGGGCATTATTGTAACCGTGGTTTGCCAGATTTTAAAAAAATCAGACCGTGACGACATTGCCACTATAGTAAGCTTGGTGGGATTCATAATCGCGCGTACCGTTGTCATAACGATGATTTCCGATTTGTTCACGCACATTAAACAGCTATTCGATATATTCTGATGCAAATTTTACAGCTATGCGCGGTTGCGGTAATCACGGCAATCTGCGCGCTTATTTTAAAATCGCAAAAATCCGATCTGGTTCCGTTGTGCGTAACAGCCGGCGGCATAATTTTAATTCTGTGCGGGTTCGATTATCTTTCGGAAAGCCTTTCGTTCATTAAACAGTTTTCCGAACAGACGAACATAGACAAGTCCGTAATAAGAATTATTTTCAAGGTCGTGGGAGTGGGCTATCTTATCGAGCTGACTGCAAGTTCGGTAAAAGATCTGGGATTCGAATCGGTTGCAGACAAGTTGGTTTTATGCGGAAAAATCGTTATATTCGTAATGTCGGTTCCAATCTTACAGTCGCTCTTCGGCGTAATCGTAAAGCTGATACAGCTAACCTGATAAGAATTGCGTTCAAGCTTATCGTTATACTGATTATTTTCACTTTGCCGCTTTTAATCAGCGGAACGGTAGTGGCGTTTGCAGACGAAGGCGCCGACCTCAATGAAAATATTGCTTCTATTTTGGNCAGTCTGGATTTAACCGAAANTCAGAAATATCTTGACGAATACGGCAACGACTATATTTTCAGCTTCGGCGATACGGCNAAGGAGATCGTACAATACCNTNTAAACGGCAATCTTGGCGTAAACTATACGGATTATATCAGCGAGCTGCTTTCNGTACTTTTCAGTAAAGTGACGTCAATGATTCCCGCGTTTGCGCAGGTCGTTGCAATTTCTATACTGTGTGCGGTGGCGTCAGATTCCGAGGGCGGAATAATAGGCAAAACGACGGTAAAAGTAATACGCCTTGCCTGCGTGTCGCTTATCCTGTTAATTCTATCGTCAATGCTTTTCGGCATAGTTTCGTCGTCCGTCAAATGCGTGAACAACTTAAAACGGCAGGTGGAAATTATTACGCCTATTCTGGTTACGCTGTCGGTCCTGACGGGCGGTGGTGAGGCAGGCGCCATATATCAACCGTCGGCGTTATTTTTAAGCGGCGGCGCCATAGAGATTGTAAGCGGATTTATTTTTCCCGCAACGCTTGCCGTAATCGTATTGAATTTTACCTCTAAAATAAATACCGAAATTTCTTTTACCGGAGTTGCCTCGCTTATTAAATCGGTAATGAAGTGGGTAATAGGCATAACCGTAACCATTTTCGGACTGTTTATAACGGTGCAGAGCACGGCCTCGTCGCTCTTTAACGGAATATTCTTTAAAGTAACGAAATACCTCGTCGGCAATTCCGTGCCTATCGTCGGTAATTTTTTATCCGCGGGAGTGGATATGGTCGTAATGTCGGGCACGGTCGTCAGAAGTTCGCTGGGAATAATGGGNATTATGCTGTTGCTCGGCGAAGTGATGCAGCCGATAATATTGNTCGCTTCGTTNTCGATAATGCTGAAGATAACGGCGGCAATTGCGCAGCCGTTGGGCGAAAAGACGCTTTTCTCGTTATTTTCCGATTTTTCCAAAGACGTGGAATATCTGATTGCCGGCATACTCATGGTGGCGTTCCTGTATTTCCTCGTCGTAATGCTGATTATAAATTCTACGTACGCATTCCTATGAAAGCATATTTATTGACCGCCGTCGGCGTAATATTTCTTACGGTAATTGTCAGTTTCATAGTGCCGGAGGGCAAACTTAAAAAGAGCGTAAATTTCGTGCTGAGGCTGGTCAGCATATGCGTATTGATTCAACCGGTCACAAAGATTTTTACGTTTACGCCCGAAAAGGAGAGCGCGGCGTTTGACTACGCTTACGTGTGTCAGGTGTATTCGCAAAACCAGAGTCAACTGGTAACCCAGAAACTCAAAGACGACCTGAACGTCGATTGCGTATGCGCCGTAGAAATAGTTTACGACGGCACGCAAATTAAGGAAAACGGCGTTACCGTAGAAGGAAATTTTGAAAATGTACAAACTATTCGGACAATCATGGAATATTTGGAGGGCTTGGGCTATATACATATAACAGTAAATGAAAAAGCTGACTGAATACTTCAAGGAACATAAAAAGATATTATTGATATCGGTACTGCTGATAGTTCTGATAGCTCTTGCATTTGCGCTGTACGGAAGCAAAAACAAGGTCACGAATACTTCGTCAATCAACACAGATATGTCCGCAAGCGAAATAAAGCTGACGCGCATACTTTCGGAAATCGACGGGGTGGGTAAAGCCGAAGTTATGATAAACGAAAACGAAAAAGGCGTGGAGGGAGTTATTATCGTATGCGAGGGCGCATATAACATAATGACGCGCAACGATATTCTAAACGCGGTGGCAACCGCTTTAAAAGTTGAAAAAAATAATATAGCGATATACGCTATGAACAAATAAGGAGATTAAAAATGACCAAAAAGAAGAAGATTATCATCATGTCCTCACTGGTGCTCTTGCTCGCAGTAACCGCTGTACTCAACGTACTGCTCGTAAGCCGCCGAACCGAAGCTCAGGCTGACGCAATGCAGACCGCGAACTACTTCACGTCCTTCCGCGCCGAAAGAACTTCCAAGAGAAGCCAGGAAATCCTGCAGATTGACAGCATATTAGACAAGTATGAAGCAGGCAGCGAAAAGTATGAAAGCGCAACCGATATGAAGCTTAAAATCGTAGGCATCATGGAAAACGAACTCGTAATCGAAACCATGATCAAGTCTCTCGGCTTCTCCGACGCCGTCGTATCCATCGGTATGGAATCTGACAACGTTAACGTGTTCATCAACACCAACGAGCTTGATACCGCCGCAGCGCTTTCCATCTACAACCTTTTGAGAAACGAGCTGGGCGTTCCCGCAACCAACATAATAATAATGCCCGTATATACACAAATTTAATTGCAAGCAGTTGCAAAATTCCGCAATATGTGGTATACTAACTAAAAGATGATGTCAACTTTTGCTTAATCGTCTTTAAGGAGTATATTTATGGCACATATCAGACATGACCCGACGTCTACTCAGAAAGGTAAAATCTCATATAATTCGGGCATCGTTATCGGCATTGTTGCCTTAGCAATCGGTGAAGTGGAAGGCGTAAGCCTTCTGAACACCAAAAATAAGGGAATCAAACTCAACTTTGACAAGGAAGGCATTATTGCCGATATAGGAGTTAAGGTTGAATACGGCTATAACGTTCCTTCGCTTGCTTTCAGAATTCAGCAGTCGATCAAACACAACGTTGAATCGATGACCAATTATAAAGTGGCAAAGGTGGACGTTCACGTACAGGACGTCGATTTCCCCGAAAACCCTGCAATTTAAACTGCATACTAAATTATTCCCTTAATAAATTTTAAGGGAATATTTATATTTAAGGTAAACTATGAGAACCATTGCAAGAGAAACACTTTTTAAAATCATTTATTCATCTCAGTTCTCCGACGGAATAGACGGCGAGCTTANAACCGCNNTNTACAAATCAAACGAGCTGACGGCTGACGATATCGGCTATTGCGAAAGCGTTTTGAAGGTTATTTGCGAGCGTAAGGAGGAGTTGATTGCTCTTCTTGATAAGCACTCCGTATCGTTCCCCGAAAAGCGTATTTTTCCCTCCGACAGAAGTATCCTTCTGATAGGGCTTGCGGAGATATTATATTTTGACGATATTCCCGATAAGGTTTCCTTGAACGAGGCGGCGAATATCGCTTCGAAATATTCGTCCGCAAAGAGCGCAACTTTTATCACGGGTATTCTTTCGGCGGTAGCGGGAGGCAAAAATGTTTAAGTTGATTGACGGAAAAGCGCATTCTGCGGCAATACGCGGAGAAATTGCGGAAAGGGTAAAGGTTTACAAGCAAACTTACGGAAGCGAAGTCGGGCTTGCCGTCGTACTCGTAGGTAATAACCCCGCGTCGCAGGTGTACGTCAAAAATAAAATCAAGGGATGCGAAGAGGCAGGAATTAAGTCGTATGCTTATTATCTGCCCGAAGAATCTACGCAGGAGCAGGTTGAGGAACTGGTTGAAGAACTCGTTCAAAACGAATCCGTTCACGGCATACTCGTGCAATTGCCCCTGCCCAAGCATTTCAACGCGGAAAAAATACTTAAGCTTATTCCCGAACGCAAGGACGTAGACGGCTTCTGCGAGGAAAATATAGGCAATCTGTGTATGAACCGCAAGTGTCTGGTTGCCTGCACTCCAAACGGCGTAATGAAAATGCTCGAGCGTGAAGATATTGATTTAAAGGGAAAGAACGCCGTTGTTATCGGTCGGTCGAATATAGTGGGAAAACCTATGGCAATGCTTCTGCTTAACGCCGATGCGACCGTGACGGTTTGCCACAGCAAAACGCGCAACTTAAAGGAAATCTGCTCAGCCGCAGACGTTCTTGTGGCGGCGATAGGCAGAGCCAAGTCCGCTACTGCGGATATGGTAAAAGACGGCGCCGTAGTGATTGACGTCGGTATGGACAGAGATGAAAACGGCAAGCTGTGCGGCGACGTAGATTTTGAAAACGTTAAAGAAAAGTGTGCGTATATTACACCCGTGCCCGGCGGCGTCGGACCTATGACGATAACTATGTTATTGTACAATACGATTACCGCAGCGGAAAGGAGCCGTACAGTTGGCTGAAAATTTTGATTTGAAATACGAAGAGTTCAGAAGTTATTTCAACGGCGAACTCGAAAAAGTCCTCGAAGAGATTTCGACGGTACCGCAGATTTTAGGCGACAGTATGGAATACAGCCTTAAGCTCGGCGGAAAGCGCATACGCCCCGTGCTTATGTATGCCGTCGGCGAGGTGCTGGGTGTTGAAAGGCAAAGGCTGACGCCTTTTGCAACCGCGCTGGAATTTATTCATACCTATTCGCTTATCCACGACGATCTGCCCGAAATGGACAACGACGATTTCAGGCGCGGTAAGCCTTCCAATCACAAAGTTTACGGTGCGGGAAATGCGGTTCTTGCCGGCGACGGACTTTTGAATACAGCTTATTCTATTCTCTTAGGCGAGAGCTTTAAGGGGAGCGAATATATCTCCGCGGCAAAATTTATTTGCGATGCAGCCGGCATTTACGGTATGATTGCGGGACAGTCCGCAGATATTTTGCACGAAAAGGACGAAAACCCCGACGAGGATACGCTTAACTACATTTATGAAAACAAGACGGCAAAACTGCTTATTGCGGCGGTAACCGTGCCTTCGGTTTTAAAGGGCGGAGCGTATTATTCCGAACTGAAAGAGTTCGGCAGAAAGCTGGGATATTTATTCCAGTTGACTGACGATATTCTGGACGCCTGCGGAAGCTTTGATAAACTGGGAAAGACTACGGGTAAAGACGCCGCGGAAGATAAGCTGACCGCCGTTAAACTTTACGGTATAGACGGGTGCAGGCTGCGCGTAGACGTCGTAGGCGACGACTGCCATAAGATTCTGGACGGTTTACAGGGCGACGTGCAGTTTTTACACGATTTGGTGAACTTTGTTAAGTCGAGATTAAATTGACGGGTGAGTGGTTTTAATGCCAAAGTTTTGTGCAACCGATATTAAAAATTTCACAAAAGACGAGCTGAAAAATCTTTGTGAGCGGTTAAGAGAAAAAATTAAATCGACGGTTATGCATAAGGGAGGACATCTGTCCTCCAATTTAGGCGTTATAGAACTCACCGTTGCGCTTCACTACGTTTTCGATTTTCCAGAAGATAAACTTATTTTTGACGTGGGGCATCAATGCTATGCGCATAAGCTTCTTTCCGGCCGTGAAGATAAATTCGATTCGTTAAGGCAGCGTGGCGGACTTTCGGGCTTTCCCAAGAGGGAAGAGAGTGACTACGATTGCTATAACACGGGTCACGCCGGAACGTCCGTTTCGGCTGCTCTCGGCTTTGCAAAGGCGCGCGATATCCGCGGAGAAAATTTCAACGTAATCGCTTTAATCGGCGACGGTTCGTTCAATAACGGCTTGGTTTACGAAGCTTTTAACAGTTTACGGCCGTTAAACACAAATATTCTGGTTATTTTAAACGATAACGGTATGTCTATATCGCCGACTGTCGGAAGCATGCACGAATATCTTGAACAGCTCAGCCGCGACGACGTTCACCGCCAAAAGGTGGAAAAGCACTCCAATATTTTCGAAAGATTCGGCTTTTCGTACGACGGCGTTTACGACGGAAACGACCTCGATTGCATGATAAACAAGCTGACCGAAATAAAGGAAAAGCTTAAAACGCAGTCGGTCATTTTACATATTCTTACGAAGAAAGGCAAGGGTTATTCCTTCTGCGAAGAGCATCCGCAACAAACGCACGGAATTACTGGCAACGAAAAAAGCGTTGCAATGTCGTATTCCGAAACGTTTGGCAAAACGCTTACTGAACTTGCAGAAAAAGATAAATCCATAGTCGCCGTTACCGCGGCAATGACGCCGAGTCTGGGGCTTTCCGACTTCTTTGAAAAATATCCCGAACGCGCAATCGACGTAGGGATATGTGAAGAGCACGCAACCATTCTTTGCGCGTCGCTTGCGGCGCAGGGTTTAAAGCCTTATTACGCCGTGTATTCGACCTTTTTGCAGCGCTCTTTCGATGAAATAATCATTGATATCTGCAGCCAGAAATTGCCGGTTACGCTGTGTATCGACAGAGCGGGGATATCGGGTGAGGACGGCGAAACCCATCAGGGCGTATTCGATTTATCATTTTTAAATATGATTCCAGAACTGACGATTGCCGTGCCCAAGGACGTAAATGAATTACGGCAAATGGTTGTTGCCAGTGCGGATTTTAAAGGTCCGCTTGCAATTCGTTATCCCAAGGAATGCAATACGGTATTCGAAAGTCANGAAAACGGACTGCGGATAGGCACNTGGGANATTCTGAAGCGCGGNAGCGGCAGCGTTGCCATATTGGCGTGCGGTGAAAGAGCGATTAGTCTGGCTTTTGAAGTCAGCGAAGAGCTTTGCAGTAGCGGCGTAAATCCTGCGGTAGTCAACGCACGATTCATCAAGCCGCTTGATATCAACACGCTAAATAACCTGAAAGAAAATCTTATTATAACTATTGAAGACAATCAACTTATCGGCGGATTCGGNAGCAGCGTGAGCGCNTATTTTTCGGATAACAAAGAGGTTCGNGTTAAAAACTTTGCCTATGCCGATAAATTTATACCTCACGGAACGGCAAAAGAACTGGCGGAAGAATTCGGGTTGAGCAAGTCGGCAATTGTCGGTTACATATTGAAAAATGCGGTTAGATAAATTTCTGGCGGACAAATTCGCTTCACGTACCAAAGCCGCCGAAGCGATAGAGCGCGGACTGGTAAAAATAAACGGAAAGTCCGTCAGCCCGTCATACGATTATAAAGAAGGCGATAGCCTTGAAATATTTCAGGCGGATGAACACTTCGTTTCAAACGGCGGGTACAAGTTAAGCAAAGCGTTAAATGACTTTGATTTTTCGGTTAAGGATAAAGTTTTTATAGACGTTGGTGCAAGTAACGGAGGCTTTACCGACTGTTTGCTTCAAAACGGCGCTAAAAAAGTCTATTGCATAGANGTCGGTGAAAGTCAGCTTGANGAAAGTNTTAAAGATAAANATATAGTAGTACTGGACAATTTCAATGCGCGCAATCTGTCGAAGGAAATATTTGCGGAAAAAATTGACGGCGCGGTCNTTGACGTCAGCTTTATTTCGCTTACCTACGTGCTGNAAAACGTCGCCGACGTAATTTGCGATAATGAATATATTATCGCTCTTATTAAACCGCAATTCGAGTGCGAGAGTAAAAACGTAGGCAAAAACGGTATCGTTAAAGAGCCTTCTATTCACAAGAAAATTATTACCAAAATATGTAAATTTGCCATAGAAATCGGTTTAAGCGTTATAAAATTAACGAATGCACCTATAAAACAAGGCAAAAATATCGAATATCTTATTCTGTTACAGAAAAAACAATCCGATAAAATCAATATAGACGAGTTAATTAAGTGCGTTAAATTGTAAAAAATTTAGCGTACTTATTTGCATATTTGAATATTTGGTGGTATAATTATGCATATGAGAGTAGGAATATACTTAAATAATAAATACGCCGCAGAGAAAGACGAATACCTCAGCGCTATTTTTTCTGCTCTCGATAAGAAAAGCATCGCCTGCCAGGAAGTTAAAAATATTTCGGAAATCAAAAATTTGGACGTTTTGATGGTGCTTGGCGGTGACGGAACCATTTTGGGAATTGCTTCCGAATGTGCGTGTTACGGAGTTAAAATTTTGGGTATTAACTTCGGGCATATGGGTTTTCTGACAGATTTTGAAGCAAACCAACTTACTCAGGCTCTGGATACGATTATCGCAGGCAAGTTTAATACCGTTAAGCGCAGCATGCTTGAAATCACGTATAAAAACAAGGTTTATTATGCGTTAAACGAAGTGGTTATACAAAGGTGCACGACGGGCAATGCGTTCAGCAATACGGTTAATCTGCATGCGGAAATCGACTGTTCGACGGTGGACAACTTTTCTTCGGACGGTCTGATTATAAGTACGCCGACCGGTTCAACGGCGTATTCGCTGTCTGCCGGGGNCGCTATTTTAACGCCTAATCTNGAAGCGCTGATTATGNCGCCGATTTGTCCTCATTCGCTGCATTCGCGCCCTATAGTTTTCAGCGATAAATCTACGGTGCAGATAANTCAATCCGAGAAAAANTGCACGTTAAATCTTATCNTTGATGGCATAAGTAGTGGACACTTTNAAGGGTTTTNNNAANATAACGGTTAAAAAAGCCGAGCGCTTTGCCGAATTTATTTCGGTTTCAGGCGACAATTTTTTTGATNAATTACTTATTAAATTAAACATATGGAGTAAATGATGCANANAAACGCCAGACAAGCTATGATTTTGGANATCATTGCAGAACAGGATATCGAAACGCAAGACGAGCTTTGCGCAGAGCTCATTAAACGCAATTTTAACGTTACACAAGCCACCGTTTCGCGGGATATCAAGGATTTGAAGCTCTATAAGGTTGCGGGCACTACAAAAAAATATAAGTATGCGTATATCGAGGGCGGCGGAGACGCCGTCAACAATAAGATGCGCAATCTTTTCCGTGAGTGCGTGCAAAGTATAAACGCTGCAAACAATCTAATCGTTATCAAGACGATGCGCGGAAACGGTTCGACCGCAGGCGCATTTATCGATATGCTTCAATATAAGGAAGTTATAGGTACCGTAGCGGGAGACGACACGGTGCTTATCGTCGTCGACAGTAACGAAAATACTCCGGATATCGTTTCCAGACTTAAAGATTACATAAAATAATGCTTGAAAGACTGTATATTAAAAACGTTGCGCTGATTGAGCAAGCCGACGTTGAATTTGACAGTAAACTTAATGTTTTATCGGGTGAAACGGGCTCGGGCAAATCAGTTATTTTGGATTCGATTAACTTTGTTCTGGGCTCCAAAGCCGATAAATCGATGATTCGTTTCGGCACGCAGGAGGCCGTTGTTAAAGCGGAATTTTCAATTAACGAGGAAAGCGCCGCTGCCGAGGTTTTGCGTGAATTCGATATCGAAGCCGACGATAAAATAATAATTTCAAGGCGCTTGTCGGTTGACGGCAAGGGAGGAATTAAAGTAAACGGCAATTCGGTTACTTCCTCGATGCTCAAAAAAATAGCGGCTCATCTCGTTGACGTTCACGGTCAAAGCGAGCATTTTTTTCTTTTAAGCGAAAATAACCAGTTAAGCGTTATAGATTCGCTGTGCGGTCAAGAAATCGTTGCATTGAAGAAGGAGCTTGAAAGCTTACTATCGAAAAAGAAAGAGTATAAGAGCGCAATTCTGGCGCTTGGCGGAAGTGAACAGGAAAGAGCGCAGAGGCTGGACTTACTTGCATACCAAATAAACGAAATTGGCAGTGCGCATATCGAAATCGGCGAAACAGACCGTTTAAAGGCTAAAAAGCGCCTGATTGATAACGCTGAAAAGGTCATTACCTGCATAAATGCAGTCAAAGAAATTCTAAGCTCCGACAACGGGTGCATTGACTTGCTGGCGACGGCGGGTAAGCAGATGTCTTACATATCCGATATTGACGAACAGTACGCCGAAATAAGCGACAGGCTGGATAATCTTTCGATTGACGCCAACGATTTAAATGAAACGGTATCGGACATTGCAGATAATTTTTCTTTCGACGAGGACGAAGCCAGAGCAATTGAAGAAAGGCTTAATCTTTTGAAGAGCTTAACAAAAAAGTATGGAGCCGACGAAGAGAGTATTCTCAGTTTTCTTGATACGGCTAAGTTGCAGTACGATAGTTTGAACGATGCGGCCGCCGAGCTTGAGAGAATTAATAAAAGTCTTAAAGACCTTGACGGCGAAATATTTTACGTATGCAAAAAGCTTACCGAAATGCGAAAAGCACGCTGCACGAAGTTTTGTTCCGCGGTTGAGGAGCAGTTGAAGTCTCTCAATATAGCGAATGCCAGATTCTACGTTGAGTTTGCGCCCTACACGCAACAAGATATTACGGTCGGCAGCGACGGCGCGGATAAAATCTGTTTCATGTTTTCGGCAAACAAAGGCGAACCGCCAAAACCGTTAAATAAGGTTATCAGCGGCGGTGAAATGAGCAGGT
>WFLX010038397.1_pt1 | contig 14615 bp, 12 predicted proteins | sample 4967041 | NCBI WGS metagenome assembly WFLX01 (sample SAMN12857096, study PRJNA449069) | gut metagenome | isolation source: stool from male and female vole | host: Microtus ochrogaster | place: USA:Florida | collected 2017
TCTGTAATCCAACGTCTAAAAGATTTCTTCAATCGCTTCTATGATATATCTGGAGGTAATTTCTTTAACCCTGACGAAAATTAATAGGATCATTTCCAAGTTTGTCAGTTTGAGTGGTTTTAAGTTGGTATACAAGACATTACCCTATTTAGAGTGTAGCAAATAATGGAGGAGTAACCAGTCAACGCGTTATAAAAAAGGATTTAAGCATGGCAGATATTGTTGAAACTAAGATTTACGAAAATCTTTATTCAGAAATAAAGAATGTTCTGACTACTGCGCGGAATAAAGCCGTTGTAGCAGTCAATACTGCTATGGTACAGGCTTATTGGACTGTCGGCAAACTCATTGTCAATGCGCAAGGTGGTAATCACAAAGCCGCTTACGGCAACAATCTCATAGACCGTCTTGCCGAAAGACTGACGACTGAATTAGGCAAGGGGTTCACTCGCTCAAATCTGAGAACAATGAGGCAATTCTATCTCATGTTCCCAAATTGCCACTCAGTGAGTGGCGAATTGAGTTGGACTCACTATAAACATCTTATACGAGTCAGCAATGACCAAGCAAGGGAATATTATGCCGAAGAAGCAGCTAAAGGCTGCTGGAGTGTTAGGGAATTGGAACGCCAGATTGCTACCCAGCACTATGAACGTCTGCTTTCCACTCATCGCGATAGTGAGGAGACTCAAAGTTTGCTGAAAGCTAACCTGCCGACGAAGCCAGATAAGTTCGATCCCCTGACATTGGTACATGATCCGTTCATACTTGAATTTCTTGATGTAAAGCCGGATGCAGCTTTACAGGAATCGGAGCTTGAAAAGGCTATCATCAGTCATCTCGAACAGTTCATGCTTGAACTTGGACGCGGTTTCGCTTTCNTGGGGAGACAGAAACGNATNACCATAGATGGNCAGCACTTTTACCCGGACCTCGTTTTCTACAATATCCCGGCAAGGTGCTATGTCATTATCGACCTTAAGATGCACGCTCCGGACTATTCTGATATAGGGCAGATGCAACTATATGTGAATTACTACAATATGGAAGTATGCACCGATCAAGANAACCCCACTGTCGGNATCATATTGTGTTCGGAGAAGAANGATGCNGTCGTAAGATTTACTCTNGGAAANCGTAACGACATAGGNGTGTTTTCTCCACAATATAAGCTNNTAATGCCTACTGAAGAGGAATTGAAGCGCGAAATTGAGATAACTCGTGAAAATTTCAAACTATTAAACCAATAATAAGCCATGACTGAACTTGAGGTAAGTCGAAACACTGCCACAAGGTATCTTAATGGATTGGTAAAAACTGGGTTAATTGATAAGGTAAAAATTGGAAAAACTCATTACTATATGAATATTCCTTTGATGAACTTGTTCTTGAGTGTTTCTGATAATAAGAGTGCAGAAAACATCCCACCAATAGAGTCTGTTTCTGAATTAGTATAATACTTCTCAAAAATCGCGATTTTTGAGAAGTTTCATGTTTCATCTATGGTACACACTTATTGAAGTATACTTAAGTAAACATCCTCTCAGTTTTCTTGGAAAACAGGAATATGCTCCCGGAATCAACTATAGCCAAAATGAAAATAAACTTTTTTAGTTTGGTTCATTCCATCAAGGCTCCGCACTGACATCGCCGGCCGGGAAGTGCATGCCGTACATGGTAAATCCATTTTCCTCAGCATACTGCATTATCCGCTTCCGAGCTTCTACAGCGGCTTCATGATCCATGTCATACCTTGCACAATACTCTGGATATTGCGACTGCAATGCTACTCCATGCATGATGTCTCCGACTATCAAAATCGAGTCTTTTTGATATACGGTGTGTCCCGGGGTATGCCCATATGCGGGAATGCTTATAATGTCGAGATCAAGGGTGTCGCCTGCTTCAAACTGATGCAGTCTGTCTTGATATGCATTCAATACTGCCACAGCTTGATCCCCCTTGCCGTCGGGCATATTCTTCCATGCTTCAGCCTCTTTTCTATTCACGTATACAGCCGCATTCGGAAACACAATTGCCCCATCTTTCATCATCCCTCCTATATGGTCGCCGTGCAGGTGCGTGATGAATATATAGTCGATGCTGTCAGAGGTCAGACCTTTTTCTGCAAGTTTGGATTGCAATTGACTGAATGGAGCCCCTAAGCCCGTATCAAAGAGTATATTCTTCCCTTCTGTCTGTACAAGAAAGCAACTCATCGATGATGGCACTCCATCTCCAATCCCCAGTTTAGTCCAAACTGAGTCTGGAACTTCGGGAAATAGAGCCCGGTCATTCATAGATGGACCGGGGTTATCCTCAATCCAAGTTAAAGAAACTGTTTTGCTGTTTTCTTCCATTTCAATCTGATTTGTTTTTGAATTGCATCCAACGAGTGTTGTCATGGCAGCGACAGCGCATAAACTCGCTATACCAAAAAATTTTCCACTTTTCATAATTCNTTTATTGACTCAACNCNCGAAAGCGAAGGTTGAAGGTTAGTTTGCAAGACTTCAATTATTTATTAAAGCACAAATTTAATGAAAATCCCATATATTTCCAAATCTTTCCCCTGATTCAATTCTGGGTCAAAGTCATCCCAAATCAACCTCAACCCTCCCCCTGCATATAGCACTTTGGGCATAAGCTCATAACAAAAATATTTTTAAGAAATTCAAAAAAAAGTATTAACTTTGTGGATAGAATATTTAGATTTGATTATGGAAAATATGCCGGAATGGGCTTTTGGGATGAATTGCGCGGTGACGGTGGTGGATACCGACTGCCGGATTATATATATGAATGAGCGGTCGCGCCAGACTTTTGCCAAACGGGGCGGTGCCGACCTTATCGGACATAATATAATGGATTATCATAATGAGCGGTCAAAGGGAATTATCCGTAGGTTGCTTGAAGAGGGGGGATCAAATGCGTATACTATTGAGAAGGAGGGTCTGCGCAAGATGATTTATCAGACTGTATGGCACAAGGAGGATGGCTCGCTTGGCGGTCTCGTCGAGCTGTCGATGGTCATACCTGAAGAAATGCCACACTATATCAGAAAGTAAGAGCCCATCTCAAATTTTTATGAGATGGGCTCTTAATAACTCAACTTTTGCTCGCGAAAGTTGAGTTATACTTATAAAGGAGGTGTTATTCGGTGCCGGTGTGGCCGAAGGCTCCGTCACCACGTTTGGTGGTGTCGATGTGCTTTACCGGTTCCCACTCTACATGTACATATTCTTTTATCACCATCTGGGCTATGCGTTCACCCGGAGTGATGGTGTAAGGCTCATTTGATAGATTAATCAGGATTATGCCGATGTCGCCTCGATAGTCTGCATCCACAGTTCCCGGGGTGTTGACGAGCGAGAGTCCATGCTTGAGTGCGAGTCCTGAACGAGGACGGATCTGGCATTCATATCCTTGAGGCAACTGCATGCGCAGGCCAGTAGGAATCAGACAGCGTTCCAGTGGACCGAGAGTGATGGGTTCGGTTATATTTGCGCGTACGTCCATGCCTGCAGCAGAATGCGTCTCGTAGGCTGGCAACTCATAGGGAGAGTCATTGATGATCTTTACTTTAATATGTTCCATTTTTTATATTATTAGTATTTGGGTTGGATTTGGTGGAAGACGGGCTTCATTGTAAATGAGAAGTCGTATTCGCCGTAGGGGAGCATGTATTGGGGAAGAGGAACGGCTCCCCAGCTATTGACACAAGCGAGGCCCATCTGTGCCTTGTCGATGCAGATGTTTGTGAAGTCTGATTTCTTTACAAAGGGACCGTGGCTGTGTGGGGTGCGGTCTTTGTTTGGATAGTCGTCAAGGCTGTCGATGCTGTAGTTGAGGGCTGAAATAGAGAACGGATCCTGAGCCACGAATTCCAAACCATTTCCGGAGGCATTGAGCTGCTTCCAATAGCGGACATCAGTCTTGGTACCAGTTTCTTGCGGACGTATGTATGGATAGAACTGGTCGGCTACCTTTTGATTGTAGACGCCGAGGAATGTGGAGTGGTTGCGGTCGGCATAATTCTCTATCGGGCCACGACCATAATATTCAATTGCATCAAACGACTCGGGCATCTGCATCTGCATTCCGAAGCGGAAGAGATTGCTTACTTCAGCATCTTTCTGAGCAGGAGTAAACCTCTCATTGACAATCACCGAGCCATAGGAAGTGATGGTATACGCCATCAGCAACAGACCCTTCACTGATGGCATCTCATAACGAGCCACTACACTTATCCAACCATCGCTACCTTTAACATCAAGGGTCTTCAACTCGATGAGTTTCATTTCAGGTTTGCGCCAAGCCTCATATCTGCGTTGCAGACCAGCCCCGAAGTCGTTGTCGGTCGGTGCTCGCCAGAAGTTAGGAGTTAGTTGTCCACCATCGGCAAGGAGCGACATACCATCTACTTCATACTTGGTCATGAAACCATTATGCTTATTGAACTCAATCAGGAAGTTCTGACCTTGGATCTTTAAGAAATTGACATGGTTATCTTTTACTTTAGGAGCAGCAAAAGTGGTATTTTTACCCTGTGGGTCTACGACAACTACCGGACCACCAGCCATTGCCACTTCAAGCTGATCGCGGGCTACGGCATATCCTGCGGGAAGGAGACCATCGGTCTCTTTCAGAGTGTAGTCTACATTTAGAAGCCATTCGCCTTTGTCTGAAATTTCACCGTAGGGAATTGTGACTTGCGCTGTCTCTCCGGGAGCCACATTCAGGTTGGAGATGGAGCCTTTGCGCACTGGCTTTCCATCATGGATAAGAGTCCAATCGAGGTTTAGGTCGGAAAGATCGCGGAAGAAGTTTTCATTGTAGACGTTTACCTTACCGCTCTTGATGTCGGTTGGAGTGGTCCAGACGTTCTGGTAGAAATAGCGTACTTCATCGGCATGTGGGTTAGGAAGACGGTCAGGGCTTACTACGCCGTTGATGCAGAAATTGTTGTCGCTTGCATCATAATCGTTGAAGTCACCTCCATAAGCAAAATATTCTACGCCATTCTCATCTNTNACGNGGATACCNTGGTCNACNAAATCCCAGATAAAACCANCCTGCAGACTTGGATATTTGCGAATGAGATCCCAATACTCTTTGAATCCACCCATTGAGTTGCCCATGGCGTGGGCGTATTCGCACTGTATGAGAGGGCGATCTGTATTCGGATTTTTGCCCCAAGCCTCCATACCTTCATATCCATAATACATTGGGCAGAAGATATCAGTCTTTCGGTCGTGTCCAGCCTGCTCATACTGCACAGCACGTGATGGATCAAAAGCCTTAATCCAATCATAGGCATCCTCAAAGTTGGGACCATATCCGGCTTCGTTGCCAAGGCTCCAGAAAATTACAGAAGGATGGTTGAAGTTGCGGACTACATTGCGCTGATTGCGTTCCTGATGCGCTTTGTGGTAGGCAGGATCTTTTGCAAGAGTATGTTCGCCATATCCCATGCCATGGCTCTCCACATTAGCCTCCGCCACTACATATAGGCCGTAACGGTCGCAGAGTTCATACCAGAGTTCATCATTTGGATAGTGGGAGGTGCGTACAGCATTCATGTTTAGTTTCTTCATGAGTTGCACATCCTCAAGCATGCGCTCAGGGCTTACTACATAGCCACCATCCGGATCAAGTTCATGGCGATCGGCACCTTTGAATAGGACTGGCTTTCCATTTACAAGAATTTGGTTGCCTTTGAGTTCAATCTTACGAAAACCTACATTGACAGGCACAACTTCATCATTGCCGGCCATTGTAGCAGTAAGGGTATAGAGATAAGGAGTCTCTGCCGTCCACTTGTGGGGATTTGCAACCTTAAGAGTTGTTTTTCCTGACTTTGCGGCAGTGCCGGTAGCCACAGCATTTCCTTCAGCATCTGTGAGGGTAAGGGTGACAGGTTTGTTGGCAGTGAGAGTAAGATCTATATCGAGCACACCGTCGGTGTAATTGTCAGTCAGATCGGGAGTGACACGGATATCAGCTATGCGATTCTTATCGCGGGCAAAAAGATAACAGTCACGACCTACTCCGGATAGGCGCCAGAAATCCTGGTCTTCGAGATATGAGCCATCACACCAGCGGAATACTTGAAAGCATATGAGATTTTCCTTACCAGGAACAAGGTAGGGAGTGAGGTTGAATTCAGCCTCGAGTTTGCTATCTTCGCTATAACCAACGTATTTACCGTTGACCCAAAGATAGATATTTGAAGTGACTGAACCGAAATGCGCGAAGATTTCTTTACCTTTCCAGTCGGCTGGAACAAGAATCTCACGGCGGTAGGTGCCTACATGGTTTTCCTGCTCAGGCACATAAGGGGGATTGTTTTTGAAGAAGCGGTCCCAGGCATATGGCACGTTAGTGTAAAGAGGATCGCCATATCCGTTAAGTTCCCAGCAACCGGGTACTTTTATTGTATCCCAACCTTTGTCGTTGAAATCTTTTTTCCAGAATTCGGTGGGACGGGAAGAAGCATCGTTGACCCAATTGAATTTCCAGTCACCATTTAGCGACAGATAATTGGAAGACATTTTACGGTCAGTCTTAAATGACCCTTTTTCCCCTTTTTTGAAGGCGAAAGCCTCAGATCGCATAGGTGCGCGGTTGACGGCATTTATGTTAGGGTCTTGCCATTCCTTGAAAGTCTGGGCCGAAATAGGGAGGGCAAGAATAGCGAGAGCAGCTGATAGTATTGTCTTTTTCATGGATGGTGAGATTTAAGCAATAAGTGAAATTGAGCTAATAGGTCTAATTGGTCTAATTAGCCTTATGCGACCAATTAGACCAATTATACTGTAAGAAAAGATTAGACTGTGAGAATTTCTTTTTCTTTTGCTGCGAAGATTTCGTCGATTTTCTTGAGATATTTGTCGTGGAGTTTCTGGACATTGGCTTCAGCATCCTTTTCTACATCTTCACTTAGACCTTGCTTGATTTCCTTTTTCAGTCCGTCGATGGCTTCGCGACGTGCATTACGGACAGAAACCTTAGCATTTTCTGCCTCAGCCTTGCACTGCTTCACGAGTTGCTTACGGCGATCTTCAGTAAGAGGGGGGATTGAGAGGCGGATCATCTCGCCATTATTTTCGGGAGTAATTCCGAGTTCGGAGTTTATAATGGCCTTTTCTATCACCTTGATCATAGTTTTTTCCCAAGGAGTGATGGCAATAGTGCGCGCATCCGGGACAGACACGTTAGCCACGTTGGAGATTGGAGCCATGCTGCCATAGTAGTCTACTTTTATTCCATCGAGGAGTTTTGCAGATGCCTTGCCGGCGCGGACACGGGCTAAGGTTTCTTCCAGATAGTCGGCAGCGAGTTCCATCGAGTCCTGGGCGTTGTCAAGATATTCTTTTACTTCCATGTTTTTGTTAATGCAATTTTAATTATTTATTTTTTATTTGGATAAATAGGTCTAATTGGACTAATTAGTCTAATTAGATCAATTGGCTAATTGTAGGATTTTTAATAGACGAGGGTGCCTACGTTTTGGCCTTGCATCATTTTTAGGAGGTTGCCTTCTTTATCCATGTTGAAGACGTAGATGGGCATGTTGTTTTCTTTGCAGAGGGCTGTAGCAGTGAGGTCCATAACCTTAAGGCCTGCAGAAATTACTGCGTCGTAGGTGATTTTGTCGAATTTGGTGGCTTTCGGGTCCTTTTCAGGGTCGGCAGTGTAGACACCGTCGACACGTGTGCCCTTAAGCATTACATCGGCTTCAATCTCAATGGCACGGAGGGCAGAACCTGTGTCGGTAGTGAAGAAGGGTTGACCAGTGCCGCAGCTCATTATCGCAATTTTGCCATGTTTCATAGCATCGATTGCCTCCCATTTGCTGTATGGTTTACCGATTGGGAACATTGGGATAGCAGTGAATACTTGAGCAGGCTGTCCGAGTGATTCCAATGCAGAAGAGAGGGCAAGAGAGTTGATGACAGTGGCGAGCATACCCATTTGATCGCCCTTGACGCGGTCGAAACCTTTGGAAGCACCAGAGAGGCCTCTAAATATGTTGCCACCCCCAATAACAATTCCAATTTCCACACCGGCTTGTGCTATTTCTTTGATTTGGCGAGCATAAGCTTCAAGTCGGTCACGGTCGATTCCGTATCCTTGTGCTCCCATCAGTGACTCACCGGAGAGCTTGAGCAATATTCTTTTGTATTCCATGTCAGATATATTTAGCCAATAAAGGCAGATTTTTTATGATAGACACAAAGTTATTAAAAAAATTCCGACTTCCCAAATCAAGTCTCGTTTTTTTTCGCTATCTTTGTACAAAAATCGCACGCAGAGTACGCAAAGGGTTATGGTGCGCAGAGAAATAATCTAAAGTTAATCAAAAAATATATTATCATGAAACCTAAAAGAAATGTCTTAGGCATTTTGGGATGTGGGATGATGTCATTGGTAGCTTCAGCGGCTACGGTGAGTGGGCCGGATGGGCGGCTTGTGCTAAGCACTTCGCTTTCGGCTGATGGAGAGCCGCTTTATTCAGTCACATACGACGGGCATCCTATTCTTCTTGATTCTCCTCTCGGATTCATATCAAATATTGGAGATTTTTCCAAGGGTCTGACGGTCATCGGGGAGAAAATCGGGAAGGTAGAAAAATCGTATGATCAGGCAAAAATCAAGAAAAGCCATATCGACTGGAATGCCAATACTCTTACCGAAGAATATTCTACAGGCAAGAATCTAAAGATGTCGATAGAATGGCAAGTGGGCAACAATGACTTAGCCTTCCGATATATCATACCAGTGGAGGGAGAAACCCGAAGCTTGATTATCGAGAAGGAAGCGTCGGGATTCAGATTTCCGGAATACACCACCACTTTCCTCACTCCTCAGAGCGATGCGATGGTAGGTTGGAAACGCACAAAACCATCATATGAAGAAAACTACACTGCAGATGCTCCATTATCTGATAAATCAGCATTTGGCCATGGCTATACCTTCCCAGCACTTTTCCGAATAGGCGACAATGGCTGGGCACTGCTTACGGAGACAGGAGTAGACGGATATTTTTGTGGTAGCCGCTTAGGTGATTATAAGGATGGAGTCTATGCAATCGAATATCCTATGCAGGAAGAAAATAATGGCAATGGAAATGCAAATCCGGCGATCAGCCTACCAGGCAAGACACCTTGGCGCACTATAACAATTGGAAATACACTCAAGCCGATTGTGGAGACCACAATTCCATGGAATCTCGTGGAGCCGCTATATAAGTCAGATTTTGAAGTGAAGCCCGGGAAAGGAACATGGAGTTGGATTCTATGGCAAGATAAATCCATCAACTACGAGGATCAAATCAAATATATCGATTTTGCAGCAGATATGGGCTATCAGAATGTGCTTGTCGATAACTGGTGGGATACCAACATAGGAAAAGAAGGAATCGCAAAACTCGCGAAATATGCCCAAAGCAAAGGTGTCAATCTATTGATATGGTATTCATCATCAGGATGGTGGAACGATATAGAACAGGGTCCCATCAACAAGATGTCGCGCCCAATACCGAGAAAGGAAGAATTCAAATGGCTTGAAAGCCTTGGCATAAAGGGAATCAAAGTGGATTTCTTCGGAGGCGACAAGCAGGAGACTATGCGCCTCTATGAAGATATATTGAGCGATGCCAACGACCATGGGATAAGTGTCATCTTCCATGGATGCACGATGCCCCGCGGATGGGAAAGGATGTATCCCAACTATGTAGGCAGTGAGGCTGTGCTTGCCTCGGAGAATCTCATATTCAGTCAGGATTTCTGCGATATGGAAGACTTCAATGCCACGCTTCATCCCTTCATCCGCAATGCAGCAGGAGTGATGGAATACGGAGGAACAGTGCTCAACAAACGAATGAACCGAGGCAACGACGGTGGCAACATCCGCCGCACAACAGATGCTTTTCAACTTGCGACCTCTATACTATTCCAGAATCCTGTGCAAAATTTTGCACTTGCGCCCAATAATCTTACAGATGCACCGTCGGATGCCATAGACTTCATGAAAAATGTTCCCACTACATGGGATGACACTGTATTCATAGATGGGTATCCCGGAAAGTATGTGGTGCTTGCACGCAAGAGCAGAGAAGGGAAATGGTATATAGCCGGAGTTTCTGCAGAAGAGAAGACTCTCAAATTAGACCTTAATCTTCCTATGCTTTCGAAAGGGGATGAAGTGACACTCTATGCAGAGGATGGCAAGAGTCCTCTTGCCGCTAAGACTATGAAGATAAAGAATCCTAATAAGGTGCAGATGACTTTGACTAAGAGGAATGGATTTGTGATTGTAGCAGAGTAAAAAAAAGTTGAGACCCGCGCCTCGGGGGAGGCAACGGGTCTCGGGGGGATAGGATGGATTTGGGGAGTAGCCCATAGCAGAGTCGAACTGCTCTTTAGAGAATGAAAATCTCTCGTCCTAACCGATAGACGAATGGGCCAACAATCAGCNNACTGAAATATTACTTTGCAGCNGCTGTNAGCTTGTTGATGTGAATCTGAAGGCCGCTGCAGAGGTTGGCAGCTTTGTTCTTCGAGATNANGTTCTTGCGACCAAGACGCTGNAGNAGNGCGCTTACNTTGTTNTAAGCAGCCTGAGCTTCAGCTGCATCTTCCATCTTGCGNACTTTGCGGACAGCNTTNCGNGCTGTNTTAGCCCANTAACGATTNTCGAGTCTNCGCTTCTCAGCCTGACGGATTCTTTTAAGTGATGACTTATGATTTGCCATTTCTGTATTNTNTGCTTTTAATATTATTAGTAGCCCATAGCAGAGTCGAACTGCTCTTTAGAGAATGAAAATCTCTCGTCCTAACCGATAGACGAATGGGCCTCCTTTAGCAACAGCCACGCCTCAAAAGGGTCGTAGGGCTATTTTGCGAGTGCAAAGTTAATGCTCTTTTTTGAAACTACCAAATTTTTAAGGGATTTTTTGCTTTTTTCCGATTAAAATTCTTATCTTTGCATATGAAAAGGGGTATTTTGGGGGTTATTAGGCCCCCTACCCCCCTAAAGGGGGAATATAATTCTGACTAAATAATAGAAAAAATAGAGATATGGAAGTTTATATCAAGAATCAAGACCGTTATGTGTCGGCCGAAGGGGGGACTTCTCCCCTATCATTGCTTACCAATGGGAGCGTAGAGCTACCATTCCAGCCAATATGCTGCCTTGTGAACAACAAGACAGAAGATTTGCACTTTCCTATCTATGCACCGAAGCAAGTGGAATACCTTTCCGAATTTTCGGAAATAGGAAAGCGTGTCTATGTGCGCGCGCTATGCTTCATGCTCTATAAAGCAGTGAGCGAAATGTTTCCTACTGGTCAGCTTCGTATTGAACACAGTATTTTCAAAGGATACTTCTGCCGCATATTCAGACAATGCGATGATAAAAGNATACCTCTNGAAGTTACACCTAAACAGATAGAGNCTCTTCAACGCAGGATGAAAGAACTATCCCTGGCTAATCTTCCNTNTGAGCGTCACGAACGTCTTACCACTGATATCTTGCCAAAACTACGTGAACAACATTTATTCAGCAAGGTACTACTGTTTGAAACCACCGGACAACTATATACCACCTATTATACACTTGATGGGCTCGCCGACAGTTATTACGGAGCCCTCCCCCCCTCCACAGGGTATGCTCCAGTATTTGCGTTGCATCCATATGCCGACGGCTTTATCCTTATGAGTCGCAATCCAAATAAACCTGATGAAGCCCTCACTCCGGAAAAACAGACAAAGATGTTTAAGGCTTTCACCGATTATACACATTTCAATGAAGTGATAAAGGTGCGTAACGTAGGACAACTGAACATGTCGGTACGCGAACGCAAGGTAAAAGATCTAATCAATGTTGCAGAAGCGATGCATGAGCGTCAGATCGGTCATATTGCTGATGAAATAGTAGCCCGAGGTGCTAAAATAGTATTGCTTGCAGGCCCATCATCATCAGGAAAGACTACCACTTGCAAGCGACTTGCCGTGCAGTTGATGACCTCGCTTGTGACCCCTAAAATGATTTCGCTTGATGATTATTTCGTAGACAGAGACAAAACTCCACTGGATGAAACGGGAGATTATGACTACGAGAGTCTTTACGCCCTCGACCTTGAAAGACTAAATTCGGATCTTTCGAGACTNTTGGCNGNAGAGACAGTCAATNTCCNCNCCTATAGNTTTGAATTTGGGAAGCGAATAGAAAAGGAAAAACCATTGAAGATGGAGCCTACAGATGTACTTATTATAGAGGGTATCCATGGACTTAATCCGGAACTTATATCTTCAGTGGGGGGATCTTCTATATATAAGGTGTATGTATCTGCATTGACCACTCTTGCCATAGATGACCACAACTGGATATCTACAACCGACAACCGCCTGCTTCGCCGCATTGTGCGCGACTACAGATATCGACATACATCTGCTTTGGATACCATACACCGATGGCCCTCCGTGAGACGCGGAGAAGAGAAATGGATATTTCCTTTCCAAGAGAATGCAGATGCTACCTTCAACTCATCGCTCATCTTTGAACTTGGAGTGATGAAGGAATATGCAGANCCAGTATTGAGGCANGTGCCACACANTGTGAAACAATATGAGACGGCTTATAGNCTTCNCAAATNTTTGNAATATTTTGATCCNNTNCCAGTAGACNAGATACCGCCTACATCCTTGCTACGCGAATTCTTGGGAGGGTCTTCTTTTCATTATTAAAAGAACTTTCGCTGGCTCAAATAGGGGCTCTAAGGGCTTTAACGCCTTTAGGGCCTTTAAGGGTGCTTGTACTTAATAGGTGTAGATAAGTTGTAGATAAGTGTTGAAAAGTGGTTGAAAACCCTTATTATTTTGTAGATAAATAGAAACTGCAAGTTGTAGATAAAGCGGTAGATTATGGGCCAAAGATAGTTATTGGCATATAATCTACCGCTTTTTCGCAATGTTTTATTCAAAAACTACCTCTTTTTCTACAATTAATATCAGAAAAATTATTAACTTTGCACTTATCTACAGAATGTAGACAAACTCGGCATAGTGATGAAAAATCAGCATGTTGCAGTTTGAAAACCTGTAGATAACCGTAGATAAAGGTTCAATAACTGATAAAACCAAATTTTTAAGTAAAAAGTAACCAACATTTATCTACAATCTTTATTGTTGTTGTTGAGTTTTTTTATTTTAAATATTTTTTTTTAACTATAGAAAAATAAAAAATGGAGTCGAAAACTTCCGCACTTGACACTGATCTCAAGAGGCAACTTGCCAAAGAGATAGGAATTCTTAAGAAAGAGAAAAACGCCGTGATAATGGCCCACTATTATCAGCGTGATGAAATAAAGGAGGTAGCTGACTTTATCGGCGACTCCCTTGCACTTGCACGCAAGGCAGCAGAGACGGATGCTGAAGTAATAGTAATGTGTGGGGTGCATTTCATGGGAGAGACAGCCAAGATACTTTGTCCAGACCGAAAAGTAATCATTCCCGCGCCAGAAGCGGGGTGCTCGCTCGCAGACAGTTGCGAACCTGAGGAGTTTGAAAAATTCGTAAAAGAGCATCCGGAGCATACTGTCATAAGCTATGTGAATACATCGGCGGCAGTGAAAGCACTCACTGATATAGTAGTGACCTCAGGGAATGCCCGCAAGATAGTAGATTCGCTTCCTGAGGAAGAGAAGATTATCTTTGGTCCTGATCATAATCTTGGGGAATATATAAATTCAGTGACAGGAAGGAGTATGCTTCTATGGAATGGCGCGTGCCATGTGCATGATCGCTTCTCACTTCAAGGAATAGCCGATCTTAAAAAGGAGCATCCAGGTGCGAAGGTGCTTGTGCATCCGGAGTGCCGGCGTCCTCTTCAGTTAATAGCAGATAAGGTGGGGAGTACAGCCGCTTTGCTTGACTTTGCCCGCAAAGATGAAGCAAAGGAATACATAGTGGTGACCGAAAGCGGTATACTCTTCGATATGCAGAAAGAATGTCCGGAAAAGAGATTTATTCCTGCTCCTGCAGAAGATGCGGAGTGCCAGTGCAACCAGTGTGAATATATGAAGATGATAACATTGGAGAAGCTTAGGGATGCATTGCGCGATGGAAAGCCTGAGATAGAGGTATCACCCGAAATAGCGGAAAAAGCTATCCGTCCGATTGAGCGGATGCTTGCTTTATCTTAATTTAGAATTTTGAATTTTGAATTTAGAATAATTGCTTCTTTACAATCTTTAGAATTAAGAATTATGAAGAAGAAGAATATAGCGGAGCTGACAAATTGCAGTGTTGAGGAGTATAGGGAAATTCCTAAGCTCCCTTTTGCTATACTTCTTGACAATGTGCGTTCGATGCAGAATGTAGGCTCCATACTTCGCACATCTGATGCATTTCTTGTGGAAGAAGTGATAATGGCTGGCATTACAGGGATACCTCCACATAAAGAGATTTCCAAGACGGCACTTGGTGCTGAAGATTCAGTAGACTGGAAATATGTAGAAAATTCAGTATCAGAATGCAAGCGTCTAAAGGAGGAAGGGTGGACAGTATGTGTGCTTGAGCAAGCGCATGGGAGCATTGATCTAATGGATT
>WFLX010037226.1_pt1 | contig 14613 bp, 11 predicted proteins | sample 4967041 | NCBI WGS metagenome assembly WFLX01 (sample SAMN12857096, study PRJNA449069) | gut metagenome | isolation source: stool from male and female vole | host: Microtus ochrogaster | place: USA:Florida | collected 2017
CACGTTGCCCGCCATGTTGTACAGACCGAAGTCGTTGGCGAAATAGGAATAGACGGGAGCCGTGTAGTCGGCACCGTCGTTCAGCGCACCCGCCGTACCCATATAGTCACCGTCGCCACGCATAAAGTTGGCCATCATGGTACCTCTATACGGAGTTTGGGGAGCACGCACTTGCAGGGGCTTGCCGTTCCACGGATAAATGCGGCGTTCGGCCACACGTTCCTGATTGCTGTTGCCCATCAAGGCCAACGCGGCATATTCCCATTCGGCTTCGGTGGGGAGACGCAGTTTCTCGATCAGGATACCGTCTTTCCTCTGCACGCCGCGACGGGTCTCGGTGGCGTTGGGATCCATATCCTGCAGACCTTTGTTCACGATACCGCTGTACTGACCGGCCAGATACGCGTCGGTGTTGAAGTTGTTGTCGGCGGTCTGCCCCATATCCATTTTCAGGATCTTGGCCTGAATCAGAATGTATTCGTTGATGCGGTCGGTACGCCAGTCGCAGTAGTCGCGGGCCTGTTCCCAGGTAACGCCCACCACGGGATAGTTGTTGTAGCCCGGATTTTCGAAATAGGCCTCGGTCATAGCGTCGCGGAAACCGCCGATGCTGTTCCAAACCAACGGGTCGGGCTTGGCTTTCTCCACCACTTCGGGATAATCCTGACCGTAGATGCGGTTGAGCCAATAGATATACTCGGCGTAATCGGCATTCGAGGTCTCCACCTCGTCCATATAGAACGAACTTACGGTGGCACGACGGGGATCGTTGTTGTGTTCGTATTTAAGGTCTTCCTGGTTGCGCCCCATAACGAAATAACCGCCCTGGATAAACACAAAGCGGAGGGGAACCGGCTGCACGTAGTTTTCGGTGCGTTGATAGCCGCCCCACTTGGGGTCGTTGACGCCCCAACCGGTGGACTGCGACTGTCCGGTCTTGCTGTTGCACGAAACGAGGGTAGCCAATATGCCGGCTACAAGCAATAATCTGAAAGCTTGCTTATACATCTTTCTACATTTTAAGCGGTGCAAAGATAAGTCTTTTTCAAGACACTTTCAAGAGGTGCGTCACAAAACGCATTTTTAGAACCTCGGGCAAGGTATAGGCTCGATCCGACGGGCTCCCAAACCTTGACGCTTGCAGGGGATGCGGAAACCCAACGCGATTTCGTGGCTGCCCCCGCTGCGGGCCGTCAGCTTGGAAACCGTGAGGTCGTAGCTATAAGAGATNTGTATGCCTTTGAAATCGGCTCCCAGCATAAAAATCACGGCATCGGGGTTGCTGAAACTCTGACGGAACCAAACCCCGAAGATAACCGGCCACATCTGCGCATAGAGCCCATAGTTGAGCTCGGTGAACTTGCCCTGCTGGATATAAACGATATTGGGCGAGAGATAAGGTTCTTTCTCGTCACGGAGTTCGTTATAGGTAGGCTTGAAGTAGATTTTACCGCCCACCTGCGCGCTGTAACGGATATTGAGCCGGCTCGGCCCCATGAATCCCACATCGGGACGGATGAGATGCACGGCCGAAACCCCTACATAAAAATTCTCTCCGTAGAAAGTGGCGCCCACCCCTACATCGCCGTAATGACGGCTCAGAGGCGTATTGGGCAGGTTCTCGGCCGTGGGACGTCCCTGCACCAAGCCCAGATAGGGGTCGTACTGGTCGGGGAAGGTGAGCGATTCCCAGTTGACGTAGCGGTTGGCGTAGGAACCTTGCACCGCCAGGGTAAGAAACAGTTTATGGGAAAGTTGCGCGCGGAACGAATACATAAAGGCCGCCGAAATCTCGCGGAACGTGCCGCCGCCTTGAAAATCGGCATTGACATAGGCTCCTATGCCGCCATGCAACGCTCTGATATATTGGTCGTAGGAAATCGTCGCCAACGAAAATCCCCCGCCCACGTTCGGCCACTGGTTGCGGTAGCCCGCCGTGATGCGTCCGCAGCCCGAGGTGCCGGCGAAAGCAGGGTTCAGATAGAGAGGATTGGAGTAGAGTTGCGAAAGGTGCATATCCTGCGCATGGGCAAAAGCAGAGCCTCCCGCCAGGCACAAGGCGATACAAATACGCTTGATTTTCCGAAAGGAACACATACGCATCATTTCTCTTTATCTGAGCCAAAGGTGGCAAAGATAATATTTTTTCGTATCTTCGCGTACTTTTGCTAACCAAAAGATTTTGCCGATGCATGAAAGAAGCGGTACTCTTTAAACTTTAAACTATTTTGGAATGCAAAAAAAACTCGTAGCCTTGTCGGCTCTTCTGCTTTTGACGGTACCTGTCCTCCGCGCACAGATTATAAACCCTTCTGTACCGGAAAGAATGGGGCAGACTTCCAATGCNATTTCCACGGCGGTGCCCTTTCTTTCGTTGGCTCCCGATGCCCGCTCGGGCGGTATGGGCGATATAGGTGTGGCCACCACGCCCGACCTCAATTCCCAGCACTACAACGCCGCCAAATATGTCTTTATGGAAAAAGACTACGGCGCCTCCCTCACTTACAGCCCGTGGCTGCTCAACCTGGTGCCCGATATGTCGTTGGTCTATCTTTCGGGCATGTATAAGTTCGACGACCGCAACGCCCTTGCCGCGTCCTTGCTCTATTTCTCGATGGGCGACGTGACTTTTACCGACGAACAGGGCGGCAGCGCCCAGACTTTCCGTCCCAACGAATTCGCGATTGACGTGAGCTATTCGCGCAAGATCATCGATGTGCTCTCGATTGCGGTGACGGGTCGTTTCATCTACTCCAACCTCACCTTGGGTCAATACGTGCAGGGACAGGACACCAAAGCGGGGCTTGCCGGCGCGGCCGACATCGGTCTGTACTACAAGCAGGACTTTGAGGTAAAGAACTTCAAGGGAGGTACCTTGATGGCGGGCCTGAGCATTACCAATGTCGGTAATAAGATGAGTTACAGCGACAATCTTGAAGATGTAGACCGCAACTTCCTGCCCGCCGCCCTGCGTCTGGGTATCGGGTTCGACTGGCATATCAACGAGTTTAACTCGGTGGGTTTCTATGGCGAAGCTTCCAAACTTTTGGTTCCCACTCCTCCTGAGTATGGGGGCGTGAGCGGTGACTCCATCGTCAGAGGCCGCACCAACCGCGTCAACGTGATGCAGGGCATCTTCCAATCGTTCGGCGATGCGCCGGGCGGTTTCAAGGAAGAGATGCAGGAAATCATGTGGAGCCTCGGCGCGGAATATTGGTGGCGGGATATCGTGGCCGTAAGAATGGGTTATTTCCACGAAAGCAAATACAAGGGAGACCGTCAATATGTTGCCTTGGGCGTAGGTCTGCAATATAAAATGGTGGGACTTGACTTTTCCTATCTTATCCCCACCTCGCAGACTTCGGGTTCCAACCCTCTCAAAAACACGCTTCGCGTAGGTGTCAAGTTCACTTTCGACAAGAAGAAAAAGTCGGGAGAATGAATTTCCGCATAGGTTATGGTTATGACGCGCACCGCTTCGCCCCGAACCGCAAACTGGTTTTNGGCGGGGTGGAGGTGGCGCATACCCAAGGCTTGGACGGCCATTCGGATGCCGATGTGTTGATTCACGCCATTTGCGATGCCTTGCTGGGTGCCGCCGCCTTGGGCGACATCGGCAAGCATTTTCCCGATACGGATGCTTCTTATAAAGGTATAGACAGTACGGTGCTTTTGGGCAAGGTGAACGATTTGCTGCGTCAGAAGGGTTATGCCGTCGGCAACATCGATTCGTGCCTGCGTTTGCAGAAGCCCAAGATNGCCGCCTATATCCCGGCCATGCAGAAACGTTTGGCCGAAGTCTTGCAGATAGATACCGACCAAATCTCAATCAAGGCCACCNCCACCGAAAGAATGGGGTTCGAAGGCCGTGAGGAAGGCGCCTCCGCCTCCGCCGTGGCCTTGATCTACACAGTTTAGTCGGCTTTGTCCGTCAGGAACGGAGGATTGGACGAAAACAGGCTGCCGTCGCGCCCGATGCTGGTCGTGCTTACTTCCGATACATCCGAGGGCACCACCGGTATCAAATCCAGGTTCTGCCGTTGGTAGGCGGGTATGGATTCTATTTCGTGCAGACCTTGTTGGGTCTTGATTTTCTGCGACATCTGACGCAGGTGCATCATCCGCTCGGCGGTGGCCGCATAGCGTTCCTTAATTATATTGGTGGGCTGCACCTGTTCGGGAGCCTCCATAACCGCGGTCAGGGTTTCTTTTTGGGTCGTTTCGGAACCCATTTCCTTTTTCGCCTCCGTGTGGATTTCCAGCGTGAACGCTTCTTCGGCTTCCACGGTTTCGGGCTGTTCCTGCTCGGTCATCGTCGTTGCCTCGGCGGTCTCTTCCACCACGGAAACCTTTTCTTCTGCGGAAATGGCCTCCACGTTGGCAAAAATATCAATGTCGTTCATCCACTTCTCCGATTCGGCCTTCACCTCCTCGATAAGAGGATCTTCGGCCACAGCGGGTTCCGACACCATAGCCGGCGCCTCGGCGGCAGCCATTTTGAGTTCGCTCACCTGCGCGGAGGGTTCGCTGACCGGCGCGGAAGAAACTTCTCCGTCAAAACTCAACACACCCACCACCTCTCTTTTCTCGGAATCTCTCGCTTCGGGTTGTTTGGTCTCGACAACGGAAACAACGGGAGCGGCTACAGGTGCCGGAGCGATGACAGGAGCGGTGAAAGAGGGTTTCTCGTTGAGATTGATGATAGTCTTCTCGCGGATGCCCATCACTTTCTTCTCTTCGAAACCTGTCGCAATCAAGGTGATGTTGAGGTTCTCGCCCGCCGCAGGATCCTCGCCCGCACCCCAGATCATATCGGCTTCGGTCTCGGTGCGCTGCGCAATCGACTTGGTAACCACATCGATTTCGTCCATATTCAATTGCGCGTCCGGGCCATAGCTGAAATAGAGCAATACGTTCTTGGAGCCCTTGATGCTGTTGTCGTTGAGCAGAGGCGAATTCATGGCCGCTTCGATAGCTTCCTTGGCGCGGTTCTCGCCCGCGGCCGAGCCATACCCCATGATAGCGGCGCCACTGTTCTGCATCACCGTGTTCACATCCTTAAAGTCTATCTGCACGTAGGAAGTGACCGTGATGATTTCGGAAATGCCTTTGGCCGCGGTGGTCAGGATGTCATCGGCTTTGGCAAAGGCTTCTTTCAGGCTCATCTTGCCGAACTGACGCAGTTGGTCGTTGTTGATGATAAGAATGGAATCGACGATCTTGCGCAATTCGGAAACACCCGCCCGCGCCTGTTCCACGCGCTTGCGGCCCTCGAAACTGAACGGCATGGTGACGATAGCCACCGTGAGGATTTTGGTGACCTCATCGCCCACCAGTTCGATTTCCTTGGCAATCGAAGCCACTACGGGCGTGGCGCCCGTGCCGGTTCCGCCGCCCATTCCCGCAGTGAGGAAGAGCATCTTGGTACCGGAAAGAGCCTCCTTTATTTCGTCGTGTTTCTCCACGGCCGCNTCGCGCGCCACCTGAGGCACGTTGCCGGCTCCCAACCCTTTTCCCAACTGTATCTTGTTGGGAACGGGGCTGGCTTCCAAGGCCTGCGCATCGGTGTTGCAGATAAGGAAATCCACATCCTTGATACCCTGCTGGAACATGTGGTTCACCGCNTTGCTGCCGCCGCCGCCCACTCCCATCACTTTGATATAGGAGGATTGGTTCTTGGGAAGCACAAAATTCAAAAACTCCCCTTCGTGGTTCTGATTCATCAATTCTTCCATGTCAAACAATATTTCTAGCAATCTTCAAAATTAAGGAACGGCCGCCGTCCGCCGCCAGACCGCGGCACCTATTTATAAACGGTGGCCTGTTCATTTCGCGAAGTTATTGCACATCATCGTCCAAGGCATGTACGATATAGTCGCCCAACTTGCCCATGCCGAAGAAACTGCCGTCACTGCCTCTCCACCAGGGCCTTTTGGAACGCGGTTGAGGGGCGGCGGGAGCGGGCGCTTCCTGTCCTGCTTCGGGCGTTGCCGCAACAGGAGTTTCTTCCGGAACATCCTCCTCTACGGGTTCTTTCTCTTCCGAAGCCTGCGTGGTCAAAGGCACGTGGATAAGGTTGTTCTCCTCCTCGCTGCGCACGCCGTAAATCACCAGACCCACCGCCGTGGCGAAAATGGGGTCGTTGAGATCTTTGGGCGAATCGGGCGAAAGATGCTTGTTGGGGCAGGCCAGACGCGTGTCGAGTTGGGTGATGTATTCGCAGACGGTGTCGATATGCTTCATCTTGGAACCGCCGCCGGTCAGCACCACCCCGCCGATGAACTGGTCGGTATCGAGGTTGCAGTTGCCCACCTCATAGCTCACCTGTCCGAAGATTTCGTCCACACGGCCTTTGATAATCGTGGCCAATTGTTTGAGCGAGATTTCGCGCACGCTCTTGCCGTTTATGGCGGGAATGGTGACGATCTTCTCCTCGCTTTCCTCGCTGGGAAGCGCCGAACCGAAACGTGTCTTGAGCGCTTCGGCCTGCCGTTGCATAATGGTGCAGGCGCGTTGGATGTCGGAGGTGATAAGGTTGCCCGCCAAGGGAATCACCGCCGTATGCCGCAGCACGCCGTTGCCGAAAATGGCCACGTCGGTGGTGCCGCCGCCTATATCCACCAACACCACGCCCGCGTCTTTGTCGGTGCTGTCCANAACCGCTTCGGCCGACACCANAGGTTCGAGGATGAANCCNTTGATTTCGAGCCCCGCCGTCTCCACACTCTTCTGAATGTTGCGCATGGCCAGCGAGTCGGCGGTAATGATATTGTAGTTCACCTCCACATTCGAACCCGTCATGCCTTCGAACTCGTCTTCGCGGAAACCCGAAACTCCGTCTACGGTAAAGGTCTGCGGCACGACGTGAATGATTTTCTTGCCGGGATCCACCCTGCCTTTGCTCGCCTCCTGCTTCAANTTCTCGATTTCGGCACGGGTCACCACTTCNTCGCTGTTGGCGCGCACAAAGCTGTTGGACTGAATGAAGCTTTCGATGTGCTGTCCGGCAATGCCCACATACACCTCGCATATATCCACATTCGCGTTGTCCGAGGCCTGTTCCACGGCACGTTTCACCGCTTCGGCGGTCTTGGTGATGTTCATCACCGCGCCGCGCACCACGCCCGTGGACTCGGTCTTCCCGTATCCGAGAATCTTGATTTTTCCCGTGGCCTGGTCGCGGCAACCCACAACGGCCACAATCTTGGTAGTACCTATATCAAGGCCCACCACAACATCAACTTCTTCTTCCATATTCTTTCGTTTTTAATTTTATCGTTCTTCATGGATTATATCCGGGGCGACGCGTGGCCACCACCTGATTCTTATANCGCAAATCCAANANGGAATANCGCTGCCAGTCCTGCCCTTTCATGGCGTTTTCGTAAAAAAGCCGCAGGCGGAACATCTTTTGCGCGAGGTCGTTCTTGTCCTCGATTTTTCCCAACGCCACAATCTGCCCGCCCACNTTGGGAATCAGGTCTATTTCGAGATTCCTGTTCACGTAAATCTGCTCGAAAAGGGCATCCCAAAGAGGGTCTTGGGAAAGGTAGGCGTGGATATCGAACAGTTTTTTGAGCAAGACGCGGCGCGAGGTGTCGGAAAGCCGTGTCACATCNGCTCCGTAAGCGGGCGAAAGGGGNATATGGCCGCTGGCCACGCGCAGACGTGCCTTGTAGTCGGGATTGACGGGCATTTCCACGCCGTTTTCGTCNAGCTGGAAGGTCTGTTGGCGCGTGTTGATGATTTTGAGAACCGGATTGCGTTGCTCCACGGCGATATGCAGNACCTCGTCGGGCGTGGCGTAGACCTGNGCGTCNCGCACATAGTGGTTCTGCCGCAGCACCGTTTCNATATGGGAGGCGTTTATCTGCATCAGCGGGGTGTTCTGCGGCGTGATGCCGTGCAAGCTCATCCAGTTCTTTATGTCGCGTTCCTGCATATAGACGATGTTGCCTCCGCGGTCGATGTCGATGCTCACCGTCTTGCAGGCTTTTTGCGAAAGCACGTGTTCGGCATGGCGCACGGCAAGCACGAAGGCGGCCACCGAAACGGCCACCACCACAAACAAGGCTGCTATCACCAAAACACGTTTCATCGTTGCTTACGCTTTATCTTCCTTATCAAAAAAACGAATCAAGGGTTCCACGCTGCGGTCGATATTGCCGGCGCCCATCGTCACGAACAACAGGCCCGATTTTCCGTCGGCGCGTTGCGTGCGCTTCTCCACCCAGGCGGGAATATCCTCGCAGTTGCAATAGCTCACTTCCTTGCCTTGAATCTTGTCGCCGATAAGNCGCGAGGTGACCCCTTCTATCGGTTGNTCGCGGGCGGGATAGATGTCGGCCAGGCAGAGTTCGTCGGCTTCGGCCAGGCTCAGGGCGAACGTATCGCACAGATCGCGGGTGCGCGTATAGAGGTGGGGTTGGAAAATCACCACCAATCTATAATCGGGATANCATTCGCGCAGGGCGCTGATGCTGGCTTCTATCTCGGCGGGGTGATGCGCGTAGTCGTCGTAGTATTGCCATTTGTTGCCTTTGTGNCAATATTCGAGACGGCGTTTCACACCTTTGAATCCCGGCAGCAGGGCGCGTATCTTGGCCGGTCCGACACCCATTTCGAGGGCGATGCTGATGGCGGCCACCGCGTTTTCTATATTGTGACGGCCCGGCAGCACCATCCTGAGGTTCTCGATGCGCCCGCGCGGCCCCACATANGTAAAGATATAGGCGCCGTTCTCCACGCGGATGTTCTCGGCATAGGCCCGTGCTTTTCCGTCTTTGTCAAGACCATAATAGAAACGGGGCTGAAAGGGCAAGTCCAAGGCCGAATCCGCGATGAANCGGTCGGACTGCCGCATGAAACGCACGTAGGCCGCCCGCATGTTCTCCAACGTTCCGTACACGTCCAGGTGGTCGGGATCCCAGGAGGTGACCACCGAGAAATAGGGATAGAGCTGCCAGAACGAATGGTCGTATTCGTCGGCCTCGGTCACCATAATCTGGCTCTTGGCATCGTGGTGGTAGTTGCCTCCCATATTGATGGAGAGGCCGCCGAGAATGGCGTTGCAGCCTATGCTCGACTGCAACAGATAGGCGATGAGCGAGGAGGTGGTGGTTTTGCCGTGCGTGCCGGCCACGGCCACGGTACGGTAGAGACGGCACAATACACCTAAAATCTCCGCCCGCTTGTAGCAACGCAAGCCGCGCTGACGGATGCTCTCCCACTCGCCGTGGTCGGCGGGAATGGCGGGCGTATAGATCACCGTCGAGACATCCTGCGGAATCAGGGCGGGATCTTCGGTGTAGTGAATCACAGCACCGGCTTCTTCCAGCCTCTTGGTGAGCGGCGTGCAGACACGGTCGTAGCCGCTCACCTTGCAACCTTGCTGCAAGTAGTGAAAGGCCAAGGCGCTCATGCCTATGCCACCTATCCCCAAGAAATACGGGTGTGTGATACGGTCGGCTTTCATATCTGCTCGTTTTTTTCCTGCTTATTGCTCCGCCCCTTTTCGGCCAGCCTGAGCACTTGGTCCACGATGTTGCGGGCCGCCGAGGTGGTGCCCAGACGCGAGATATTCTGCGCGAGCAGTTCACGACGGCGCGTGTTCGAGAACAAATCGATGACCACCTTGCCCAAATCTTCCACCACGCGCGCGTCGGGAAGAAGCACGGCGGCGTTTTTCGAGCTCAATGCCCTGGCGTTTTTGGTCTGATGATCTTCGGCCACGTTGGGAGAAGGCACTAGAATAAGGGGTTTCCCCACCACGCAGAGTTCGGAAATGGAAATGGCGCCCGCCCGCGACACAATCACATCGGCCACGGCATAGGCCAGATCCACGCGACGGATAAAGTCGAGCATCACAAGATTCTCCTTTCCCTCCGCATAGGGCAGCATCTGTTGGTAGTAATAGGTACCGGTCTGCCAGATAATCTGATAGCCTTTTTCCAAAAGGGCGTCCACCCATTGCTGCATGGCGGAATTGATAGTGCGCGCGCCCAAACTTCCCCCCATCACCAAAAGCGTGGGCATATCGGGTTTGAGTTTGTAGAAAGCGAGCCCTTCTTCTTTCTTCGTATTGATGTCCGAAATATCCTGCCGTATAGGATTGCCTGTCCAGATGATTTTCTCTTTGGGAAAGAACACATCCATATCATCGTAATCCACACACACCACATCGGCTTTCTTGGCCAGAATCTTATTGGTGAGCCCGGGATAGGAATTCTGTTCCTGCAAGAGTGTGGGGATATGCAGACGTTGCGCCGAATAGAGGGTGGACGCGCTGGCATAACCGCCCACACCCACCACTACATCGGGCGCAAAATCCTTGACAATCCTGCGGGTCTTGCGGAAAGCCTTCAAAAGCTTGAACGGCACGGAAAAGTTCTTCCACAGATGTTTGCGGTCCAAGCCCACCACGTTCAGACCGATGATCTCATATCCCGCTTCCGGCACCTTCTTCATCTCCATGCGGTTTTCGGCACCCACAAACAGAATCTCGGTTTCGGTGTCGCGGCTTTTGAGTTCGTTGGCGATGGCGATNGCGGGAAAAATATGTCCGCCGGTGCCGCCGCCGCTGATGATGACCCGATAGGGCTGTTTTTCATTCGTTTCCATATCCCTTTATTTTCTTTATTTCGTTTGTTCCGCCTCGCGCCCCTCCTGCTCGTTCACCGCCGAGGCCACGCTCTGTATCATACCCAACGCCATACCCGTAAACAAGCTCGAGGTTCCTCCCATGCTCACAAACGGCAAAGGCTGTCCCGTGACGGGAAAGAATCCCACGGCCACCCCCATGTTCACCAGCGCCTGCAAGGTGAGCATAAAGGTAAGTCCCATTACCAGACAACTCCCGAACAGACCTTTGCACCGCTTGGCGATATTCATGCCCCGCCGCAACAACCAAAGGTAAAGCACCAAAATCACCAAGCCTCCCGCCATGCCGTATTCCTCGATAATCAAAGCATAGACGTAATCGGAATAGGGATGCGGCAGAAAGTTGCGCTGGGTACTGTTTCCGGGGCCTTTTCCGAGAAACTTGCCGTTGGCCACGGCAATCTTGGCCTGGTCGGCCTGATAGTTGCTCGCGTCGTTGTCCCGGTTCGTATCCGCACCCGCAAAATTCTCGATACGGTGTTTCCATGTGGAAAAACGGCCGGGAAGTTTGTTTTCGGGAGGCAGAAAAAGAATGCCCACAAAAATCACCAGCACCGCCAATCCCGCGCCCACCGTGCCCCACAGCCGTTTTTTGGGAACACCACCCACCACCATGAGAATAAAGCAAGTGAGCGTAAGCAGCAGCGCCGTGGAAAGGTTGTCGAAAAAAATCAGCAGGATGACGGGCACCGCAAAGAGCAACAACCGCCAATAGGTGCTTTTTTCGGCAATGACGCTCTGCCTTATCGTGAGCTGACGCGACAGGAAGGCCACCAGCACCACCTTGGCGAATTCGGAGGGCTGGAACGAAAAGCCCAGGATACGCACCCAACGGTTGGCTCCATTGATTTCGCCCAACATGAGGGCGTAGACAAGCAACACGATGACAATGGGATAGGCGAACACCGAAAGGCGGGCGAAACGGGTGTATTTGATGCGGTGAAAGCAGAACATCACCCCCCAGCTCACCAACAGAAGCCCGCCGTGACGCAACGCATAATAGGTTACGTGTCCGCTGTGGTAACGATATGCCAAAAGCCCCGTGGCGCTGTATATAGCCGCCAGCGAGACAAGGGAAAGCAAGACCATCACGGTCCAGATNCCNCTGTCGCCTTTAAAGTACTTTCCCACAAATTTGGCAATCTCTCTCATCGCTCCGCGCTAAAAAAAATTACAATTCGCAAACGGCACGCTTAAACTGCATACCCTTGTCCTGATAGCTTTCGAACAAATCGAAGCTGGGGCAAGACGGCGAAAGCAGCACCACATCGCCCTCCTCGGCCAGCAGATAGGCCGCCTGCACGGCATGGTGCATGGTGTCGGTCTGAATGATATTCGACACCACATCGCCGAAAGTCGCCGTGATAGCGCTGTTGTCCTTGCCCAAGCAAACGATATGCTTCACCTTCTTTCCCACTAAACTCCGCATGGACGAGAAATCGATGTCGTCGGTCTTTCCACCGGCAATCCACACCACGGGACGGGTCATGTTCTCCAAAGCGAACCACGTGGAATTTACGTTGCTGGCCTTGGCGTCGTCGATGTATTCCACCCCCCGCACCTTGGCCACGAATTCCAGACGATGATCCACCTGACGGAAATCCTGAAAACTTTCCTGTATCACTTTCTTACGCAAGTCGCGGATATGTGCGGCCACCGATTCGGCCATCGAACGGGAAACGGTGCCTTGTTTGGCCAATGTCTCAATACTGAATTTTGCGTTCATATCGTGTTCTCTTTTTATCGTTTATATATGTCTATCGGAGCTTCAAGGTCACCAACGTGATGACGGCCAAAAGAATGCTCACAATAAAGAACCGCATCACGATCTTGGGTTCCGGAATGCCTTTCTTCTGATAGTGATGATGCAGCGGCGACATCAAGAAGATGCGCTTGCCCTCGCCGAAACGTTTTTTGGTATACTTGAAATAGCTGGTCTGCATGATTACCGACAGGCTTTCCATCAAGAAGATTCCGCAAAGCACGGGCAAAAGCAGTTCCTTACGGATAAGCAGGGCGTAGACGGCGATGATGCCGCCGAGGGTAAGGCTTCCCGTATCGCCCATAAAGATGCGGGCGGGATAGGTGTTGTACCAGAGGAAACCTATGGTGGCGCCCACGAAAGCGGCGATGAAAATGGTGAGTTCGCCTACATTCGGAATGTACATGATGTTGAGATAGTCGGAAAAGATGATGTTTCCCGAATACCGCGAGAGCACGGCCAGGGTGGCGCCGATAATGGCCGACGTGCCGGTGGCCAGGCCGTCGATACCGTCCGTGAGGTTGCAGCCGTTCGACACCGCCGTCACGACTAAAATAACCACCCGCACAAACAGAATCCAGGTGTATTTTCCCCAACCCGTATGGAGGGCTTCCATAATGGCGGTATAGTCGAGTTCGTTGTTCTTGACGAAAGGAATGGTGGTCTTCATCGATTTCTCGGTGGCGGCCGTCAGCGTTTCTTCGGCTTCCTCATACTGGTCGGCGTCGAGCACATTGTAGTTCTCCACACACACTTCGGCCACGTTTCTCTGCGAAACCGTGATGTCGGGGTGAAAGCACATCACCAGACCGACCAAAAGCCCCAGCCCCACCTGGCCTATTACCTTGAACTTGCCTTTGAGCCCGTGTTTATCGTGTTTGAACACCTTTATATAGTCGTCCATAAAACCCATGATGCCGAGCCATACGGTGGTGATCATCATAAGCCACACATACACGTTGTCGAGTTTGCAGAGCAACAGCACGGGAATGAGGATAGAGACGATGATGATAAGTCCTCCCATAGTGGGGGTTCCCTCCTTCTCTTTCTGCCCTTGCAGACCAAGGTCGCGGACGGTTTCGCCTATCTGCTTGCGACGCAAAAAGGCTATCATGCGTTTGCCCCACACCATCGAGATGAAAAGCGAGAGCACAATGGCCGCGGCCGCACGGAAAGAGATGTATTGGAATACGCCCGCTCCCGGCAGATTGAAATTTTCGTGTAGGTAAGTGAATAAATAATACAACATATTTACTTACTGTTTATGGTTTCCTAAATACTTGGCAAGCACTTCCCTGTCGTCGAAGTGATGCTTCACGCCCTTGATTTCCTGATAAGGCTCGTGTCCTTTCCCCGCCACCAGAATCACATCCTTGTCTTGCGCCAGCATACAGGCGGTCTTGATAGCCTGCTCGCGGTCGGGCAGCACCAAAACCTGCTCTTTCTGCGCGGGAGAAAGACCGGCGAGCATCTGGTCGAGAATGTCCTGCGGGTCTTCGAAACGGGGATTGTCGGAGGTGAAAATCACCTTCCCCGCATAGTGACAGGCGATACGTGCCATTTGGGGACGTTTGCCGGCATCGCGGTTTCCGCCGCAACCCACCACGCAAATCAGATTCTGCTCGGGCAGGATAAGGGAGGAAAGCGTGTCGAGCACATTTTCCAAAGCGTCGGGCGTGTGGGCGTAGTCCACCACGCCTGTTTTTTGGGAGGAGGTGGAGGTGATGGTCTGGAAGCGGCCCGGGGCTTCTTCGAGCGAGCTCATCGCGGCCAACACCTCGTCCGAACCGAATCCGAGACATACGGCGGTGGCGTAAATGGCCGTGAGGTTATAGGCATTGAACCGACCCACCAAGCGCATATACACCTCCTTGCGGTCTATCTCCAAATGCAGTCCCTGCAAGGAATCCTCGATAATCCTGCACGAAAAATCGGCGGGCATCCGCAAGGAGTAGGTAAGTTTGCGCGCGGCGGTGTTCTGCAACATCACCATACCGTTTTTGTCGTCGGCGTTGGTAAGCGCGAAAGCCTCGGCGGGGAGGGCATCGAAAAAGGCTTTCTTGGCCTTGATATAGGCGTCGAAAGTTTTATGATAGTCCAAGTGGTCGCGGGTGATATTGCTGAAAATGGCACCCGTGAATTCCAGTCCGGCGATGCGGTTCTGCACAATGGCGTGCGAACTCACTTCCATA
>WFLX010053339.1_pt1 | contig 14612 bp, 13 predicted proteins | sample 4967041 | NCBI WGS metagenome assembly WFLX01 (sample SAMN12857096, study PRJNA449069) | gut metagenome | isolation source: stool from male and female vole | host: Microtus ochrogaster | place: USA:Florida | collected 2017
ATAAAGTAAAGTTGCGAATCCCTTAAGGTCAATGCTCTTTCATATTCTACCTCAATCCAATCAAGACGAGCCATATTGACGACTCCTCCCTGAGAGTATTCAACTCCAACATTTAAAGAAGATCCTACCCCTTCGGCTTCCTTTGAAGATGTCGCAATACGGTAATATTGGTCGCTTGAAGTGATCGCCGCTATTTTATCTTCCGATGAAGCAGGTAGTCTTTGTCCATTTGCACTTATGATGAAGCTGCTCGGTGCACCGGCGGTGTGGGCTCCCACTCTTACTCTAATTTTGGCATTTCCTGTGGCATTGTCGGGGAGCTCGAAATTGTAAGATTGAGATTTATTAACTCTAAAATCCTCCCCAAGATAGTCACGTCCGGATGTAGCACACTGGAGCAAGTCGTTTTCATGAACTAACTGGCTCGTAAATGTGGTGACAACATTCATCCCTTCCAAATCTGAAAGATCTTCAGTCGAAGTCTCTGTGGTGGGCGCCATGTCGCTTAAGAAGTAATAAGAATGGTCGCTATAAGGGTTGATGCTATGATCATAGGTCATCAATCTTGAATTCGATTTATTTGGCGTAAATATTCCCGTAGCATAAAAAGTGATAGATCCGTCATTTTGACGCACTATAGGGACAGGCGGAAGATCGTCGGGGAGATCTTCTGTGAGGGCTTCGGGAATCATACGGCCTCCATAGCCATATACATACACTGAGTTCGGATCATTAAATCCGAAGTTCTTAAGATTCTGCTTTGTTAGTGTCTGAAGTCCGGGAGTAGAAATGTCAATCTTTACCCATTTGCCACTTGAGAGCACAGATGAAGATGCATATTTTCCCGCGTCAGCAGCGTTGACACCATTTGCAGAAATGATTGCCATAGATAAAGACAAGACAATCTTTGCTGAATATTTTGATATGGAATTATATAGTTTCACAGTTGATTAACGGAATTAGTACCTTTATATTGTTGTTTTGATATAAAATCTAACCATTCTTCACGAGAACCTCCGAAGACATTCATGTCAATTTTCCCATTAGCTCCTTTGACCGCACCCTTATGACTGAATTGCCAAAATGTCCATGGAGCGGATATTGGATCTTGATAGAAAGAGCAAATCCAAAGGGAGTTGCCCGGAAATGAATCAGCCAAATATCTGTAGTAATCAGATTTATTGCAATAAAGCGTTGGGGCAAGTCCCCGCAAGTTAAGATATTCCACCATGGCGGTGATTCTTTCCTTGACAAGATCCTCGTCGATACCGTTAGGATTGCCGGATGATTCGATATCGATCGCAATGCCCATCTCCAGTGTGCGTTCGCCGACAGTCTCAAGCAAGTTAAGCGCTTGCTCCACTCCATCCTTGTCAAACCGGAAGAAGTGGTATGCTCCTCGTTTAATACCCGCCTTGCCAGCCTTTTCATGATTGGAAGAAAATTTCTTATCTTTGAAAGTTACTCCTTCGGTGGCTTTAATCCATACGAATTCCATCCCGTCTTTGGCTGCAGATTTGAAATTAATATTGCCATTGTGGGCTGAGATGTCGAAACCTCCTACAGGATATCTGTCTCTGTCTACGTAAGGAGGAGAAGTTCTGAAGTCGATCCAAGCGGCGTAGGCTGCCCACGAAAGAAGAGCCGCTGCTAATAAGAAACAGAGGAAAATCAAAATATCACTCTTTCGGGTATTGATGTCGGCCAGTATCTTCATTCTATTTACAAAATTAATAAGAAATGAGTTTATGACCAAATAGATTGACATAAAAAATCAATAAATTCCAAAATTTTTATTAATTTTGCAATTTGAAACGACAAAAATAATGGGAGAAGCTATATATCATATTTTAGTAATAGCCGTGGCTCTTGTCGGTCTTTTTCGTGGCTTTAATGCAGGACTGATGAAGCAAGTGTCGGGAGTATTGGGCTTTGTGTTTGGCATTGTCGCAGCCCGGGCTTTGGGTCCGGATTTTTCTTCGTGGCTTGCAGGATGGTTTCCTAAGGTGTATGATCCAGTGGCAAAGACATTTTTTACTTCAATATTGGGTTATGGTATAATTTGGGGGCTTTGTATGTTTCTTTTCTCAATGTTTACAGGCATCCTTAATTTCATATTGGGGTTGATTCCTGTGGGAATAATGAACTCTATGGCTGGCGCAGTGTTTTGTCTATTGAAATATTTGATGTTTCTTTCCATCCTGTTTGACTTTGCCCTATGTAGGCCATTTGATTCCCCTCTGATGCATTGTGCCCGTCATGACGACGGCAATCTCGTGGATGGAGTCATCCGATTGGCCCCGCAACTTTTAGGCACAATGTCAGCTGAGGAATATGTGCATAAAGTCCAGCTATGGGAGGCGAGATCCATCAGTTAAGTAAAAGTTATAAACATTAAACATTAATTGTTTGAGGTCAGGATTGATAATTTGTTGAATCGAAAAAAAATACAAAAAAAGATATGCTATCAGTAAAAGACCTTCATGCGGAAATTGACGGCAAGGAAATACTCCGTGGCGTCAATCTTGAGGTGCGTCCCGGAGAAGTGCATGCCATAATGGGACCTAATGGTTCCGGCAAGTCAACTCTTTCAATGGTTCTCGCAGGAAATCCCGCTTATTCAGTGACTTCAGGTGATGTTACATTCAGAGGAAAGAATCTTCTTGAGATGACCCCTGACGTGAGAAGTCATGAGGGACTCTTTCTCGGTTTCCAGTATCCCGTGGAGATTCCCGGAGTTTCAATGGTAAATTTCATGCGTGCCGCTGTCAATGCAAAGCGTAAATATTTAGGTGAGCCTCCGATGGGAGCCACTGACTTTCTTAAGCTGATGCGTGAGAAGCGAGCGATTGTTGAGCTCGATAATAAACTTGCGTCGCGGAGCGTGAACGAAGGCTTTTCGGGAGGAGAGAAGAAACGTAATGAAATTTTCCAAATGGCAGTTCTTGAGCCTAAGTTGGCAATCTTGGATGAGACGGATTCCGGACTTGACGTTGATGCCCTACGTATTGTAGCAGAAGGTGTCAATAAACTACGTACACCTGAGAATTCCTCTATAGTCATCACTCACTATCAGCGTCTGCTCGATTATATTAAGCCCGATGTGATTCATGTTCTTTATAAGGGGCGAATCGTCTACTCTGGCGGTCCGGAGCTGGCACTTGAGATTGAGGAAAAGGGTTATGATTGGATCAAATCTGATGTTGATACTCAAGATGCAATTAAAGGGGAGGCTTAAGAGATGGGCGCATTAGATCAATATATCGACCTTTGGCAGGAACACGGAAATCTTATAGACTCCAAAGCTCCGGCTGTTCTCAACCGTCTGCGTCCAGTAGCCGCATCCTCTTTGATAGAACAGGGTCTACCCTCTCAGAAGGATGAAGATTACCGTCACACTGACTTAGAGAAGATACTTTCTCCTGATTATGGAATAAATATCGGACGCGTAAAGATCAACGTGAATCCGGCAGAGACATTCCGTTGTGATGTGCCTTGGCTTTCTACAGCTCTTTTCCTTGTTGTAAATGATTCTTTTGCTGAGACAGTCGGTTGTCGTGAAGTGCTTCCTGAGGGTATCGATGTTATTTCACTCTCGGCATACGCTCGTAATAATCCAGTCTTCGTTGAGAAACATTACGGAAAGTTGGCCGACATTAACAATCCAATAGTGGCGCTTAATACTCTGTTTTGTCAAGATGGTGTTGTGATTCGAGTCCGAAAAGGTGTGAAGGTGGAGTCCACAATCCAGATTGTGAATATCTTCAACAACAAAGCGGCTCTTATGGCTGCACGCCGATTGCTAATTGTGATGGAAGAGGATTCTGACGCTAAGGTGCTTGTTTGCGACCATACGCAGTCTCCGGATGTTGATTTCTGTTCTATTCAAGTGATAGAAATATATGCCGAAAAGGGTAGTAAGCTTGATTTTTATGATCTCGAAGAAAGCACTAAAAAGACATCTCGTCTATCTTCGCTTTGGATGAATCAAGAGGAGGGATCTGAAGTGCTCCTCGATTCAATGACCCTATACAATGGACTGACTCGAAATGAGTATTTCTCTCGCTTTGCAGGACGCCACGCCCGACTGAGGATGCTTGGCATGGGGATAGAAGATGAATCGCGCAGGCTTGACTCTTTTTCAAGGATATCCCATGATGCTCCTGAGTGCAATACCGATGAGCTTTTCAAATATGTGGTAGATGGTAACGCTGTAGGTGCGTTTGCAGGGCTGATATATGTAGCTGAAGGAGCTTCGAAGACTGAGGCCTACCAGTCTAACAGGAATCTCGTTGGTTCGGATACGGCCATGATGCATTCAAAGCCCCAGCTTGAGATTTATAATGATGACGTTAAGTGTTCTCACGGCACAGCTATTGGTCAATTGGATGAAAAGCAGCTTTTCTATATGATGACCCGGGGCATTTCGGAAGATCAGGCCAGATTGATGTTGAAGCAGGCATTTATGTCAGATATCATTGATGGAATATCTCTTCAGCCGCTCCGCGACCGTCTGAAGCTGATGGTAGAGCGTCGATTTGCAGGGGAACAGACCTCATGCTCGTCCTGCCCGGTAGGGTGTAATGATATTTCCATTTGACTTTGTGGGGTGCATGCGGAGCATGCTTTCTTACGTTCTTTGCAAAAGGGAAATTAGCATAAGAAAGCTAACGTAAGGAAGCATGCTCCGCATTCGTTTGTAAGCGACAATAATTATAAATAATTTGTATTTAAAAATATGGTCTATAATATTGATGAAATACGGGGGATGTTTCCCATCTTATCCAGAAAGATAGATGGGAAACCTCTTGTATATCTTGATAACACCGCGACGTCGCAAACTCCAAAGAGTGTAGTGGATGCTATAGTGTCAGGGTATTGCGATACAAAGGCAAATGTGCATCGTGGTGTGCATACTCTTTCACAGGAGGCTACTGAGCTTCAGGAGGAGTGCCGTCGCCGCATTAAGGATTATATTGGTGCATCGTCTGTGGAGGAGGTGATTTTTACTCGTGGCACTACAGAAGCGATCAATCTTGTCGCTTCATCATTTGGATCTCTTTTTCCTGAAGATNGAGAAATAATACTGACAGTGATGGAGCATCATGCTAATATTGTGCCTTGGCAATTGCTTAAGAGCCGGCGACCCGACATCAAGATAAAGGTGGTGGATATCAATGATAAAGGAGAGCTCCTTCTCGACCAATATCGGTCGTTTTTCAATGAGCATACTTGTATTGCTTCTTTCTGTCATGTCTCGAATGTGCTTGGCACAGTCAATCCTGTGAAGGAAATGATCGATTACGCCCACTCTAAAGGAGTGCCCGTGCTCGTAGATGGAGCTCAGGCTGTTCCTCACATGAGGATTGATGTAAATGAACTTGATTGTGACTTCTATGCCTTCTCTTCCCATAAAATGTATGGCCCAACTGGAGTTGGTGTGCTATATGGAAAGAAGCGACATCTTCTTCGGATGCCTCCTTATCAAGGTGGAGGGGAGATGATATCGCACGTAAGTTTTGAGGGGACTACATTTGCAGAGCTGCCGTTTAAGTTTGAAGCGGGAACCCCTGATTTTGTCGGAATCGGATCATTCCCTAAGGCCATTGATTTCTTAGAGGAAGTGGGATTAGATAAAATCGAAGAGCATGAACATGCACTCTTGGAATATGCAGAAGCCAAGATGAGAGAGATTCCCGGGATGCGGATATTCGGCAATGCTCCTCATAAGAGTGCTGTGATATCATTTTTGGTAGGCGATATCCATCATTATGACATGGGAATGTTTCTTGATAAGCTGGGAGTAGAAGTCAGGACTGGACATCATTGTGCGCAACCTTTGATGCAGCGTCTCGGCATCTCCGGCACGGTCCGTGCTTCCTTCGCAGCCTACAATACCCACGAGGAAGTAGACGCCTTCATAGCTGCACTCAATAGGGTGATTCCTATCCTCAGTTAATTTGATAATGAGGCTAAAAGCACAAATAGGACTAATAAGTCTAATAGGTCCAATTAGTCTAATTAACAAGTAATTTTTAACAAATGTTAAAATTTAATGAAATTGAAACAATTTTGTAATCTGAAATGTTTAAAAATCATAAAGAAGATAGATTTTTGTTCATTAAGCAAAACGGATGGCTGGATACTTGGTATTAGACTCCGTATTAAAAAAGGATCAATCGTGAGATTGATCCTTTTTTAATTCATTTTTTCAATTCTTCTGCAAACTTGTTCGGGAATTTCCAGTGTTGACGCGGCTTCATTATCGCATATACGATCATCCAGATTCCAAGTAGAATGAAAGGGATGCTTAGAAGCTGACCTTGGTCGATTCCCCATTCAGCTCGCATTTGGATTTCCCAAGGCACTTGCACATTCTTTACATACTCAATTATGAAGCGAGATCCGAATGTCACCAAAAAGAAAACACCAGTCATGAGCCATGGTCTCTCCTCCGCATTCCGTTTCCAATACATCCACATGAGAAGTATGAATAGGAGCAGATAGCATCCGGCCTCATACAGCTGTGTAGGATGACATGCTACAGTCTCACCATTGCGTACAAAAATGAATCCCCATGGCAGATCTGTAGGGGCGCCGTAGATTTCCGAATTCATTAGATTTCCAAGGCGAATCAAACAACCGGTCAAAGCAATCGGTCCTACAATCTTATCGAGAACCCAGCTCATTGACTTATGGGTGACAAGCTTGCTGTAGATCCAAATACCAATAAATATGGCTATAGTCCCACCATGGCTTGCCAGTCCGCCATTCCACACCTTGAGAATCTCTGCCGGATGAGCTGAATAATAATCCCACTCATAGAATAAGACATGTCCAAGTCGGGCTCCGACTATGGTACAGACCACAAGATATGTGAGCAGACTCCCGAGCCATTTCTCAGGTGCTCCTTCATGCTTGAACATCGCAGCCACTATCTGATAGCCTATGAAAAAACCAGTCACGAACATCAGACCATACCATCTCACTGAGAAAGGTCCCAGTGAGAATAGTATAGGATCTGCGTTCCAAGTTACGAATGAAAGCATACGGCCTGCAGGTTATTTGCCTACGATGGCTGCTGTGTCCTGAGCTATCATAAGTTCCTCGTCTGTGGGAATAACGACTATGTGAACTTTAGAGTCCGGACCGGAGATTTCTACTTCTTCTCCTCTTGTCTTATTAGCCTCTTCGTTGAAAGTAACACCGAGATAAGCAAGCTTCTTGCAGATCTTCTCGCGGGTGCTGATTTGATTTTCTCCGACTCCGCCGGTAAATACGATGATGTCAGCACCTCCAAGGACAGCAGTATATGCTCCGATATATTTGAGGATACGGTATTCATACATCTCCAAAGCAAGGCGAGCACGGTCATTTCCTTCCTTTATGGCTGCTTCAATGTCGCGCATATCGTTGCTGATTCCGCTGACTCCGGCTACGCCGCTCTTCTTGTTGATGAGATTCATCAATCCGTCGGCATCCAGATTCATCTCCTTCATCAGATATACGAGGGCTCCCGGATCTACGTCGCCGACACGAGTACCCATCATTAAGCCCTCTGTAGGGGTGAGACCCATTGAAGTGTCGACACACTTGCCATCCTTGATGGCTGCGATGCTGCCGCCGTTGCCGATATGGCAAGTGATGATGCGTTGCTTTTCATAGTCAAGACCAAGGAACTCACATGCCCGTTTGCTTACGTAGCGATGACTTGTTCCATGGAATCCATAACGACGAACTCCATATTTTTCGTAAGCCTCGTATGGGAGGGCATACATATATGCATAGTCTGGCATAGTNTGATGGAAAGCGGTGTCGAATACCGCTACCTGTGGAACGCTCGGGATAAGTTCTGTGACTGCTTCAATGCCGGCGATGTTAGCAGGATTGTGGAGAGGAGCCACAGTGTAACATTCCTTCACTTCNTCGATCACTTCCGGAGTAATAAGCACAGACTTATTGAACTTGTCCATTCCGTGCACTACGCGATGGCCAACGGCATCAATCTCATCGAAACTCTTGATGACTCCATCTTTTGGATCGGTGAGAACTTTGATTACGTTTTCTACAGCTGCCTTTGCATCTGGCATTTCCACTTTGATGGTCTCCTTGGAGCCATCTGGACGCTTAAATTTAAGGAATGAATCGGGAAGTCCGATTTTCTCTACGCCCCCTTCAGCAAGCACTTCTTTTGTATTGCTGTCGATGAGTTTATATTTTACACTGCTGCTGCCGCAGTTTAGCACTAATATTTTCATTTTTCTAATTATATTTTATAAGGGCATTAAGGGCTTTAAAGCCTTTAATGCCTTTAAAGCCTTTATTNGTTTTTCTTCTCTGAAAGTGATTGATTGCAGGTGACGATTATGGTATTTATTATGTCTTCGACTGTCGCTCCGCGACTTAGGTCGTTGACGGGAGCTGCAAGACCTTGNAGGATAGGACCAACCGCACCGGCTCCGGAGAGTCGTTGAACGAGCTTATATCCGATATTGCCGGCTTCAAGAGATGGGAAGATGAGTGTATTGGCATGCCCTGCAACTTCACTGTCGGGTGCTTTCTGTGCACCTACGCTTGGAACTATGGCAGCATCGCTCTGGAGTTCACCGTCAACTTTAAGTTCTGGCGCAAGTTGATGTACGAGTTCAGTAGCATTGCGTACTTTGTCTACTCTTTCATGGCTTGCACTTCCTTTGGTAGAGAAGCTTAACATTGCTACCACCGGATCAAGCCCTGCAATGTTCTTTGTAGTCTTGGCTGTTTCGATTGCAATCTGAGCGAGTTCTTCTGTTGTTGGGTCTGGAACAACTGCGCAATCTGCGAATACGAGCATACCGTTGTCGCCGAATTTGCAACCTTCAGGGAGAAGCATGATGAAAGCACCGCTTACACAAGTGACACCAGGTTTTGTCTTCAGAACCTGGAAAGCAGCGCGTAGAACGCTTGATGTAGGGCTAAGGGCTCCTGCTACCATACAATCTGCATCGCCGGCCTTGATCATGAGGCAACCGAGATAGAGGGGGTTCTTCACCTGATAGCGAGCATCGTCGATGGTCATTCCTTTCTTCTTGCGGAGCTCGCAAAGGAGTTCGGCATATTTTTCTGTGTATTCCACATCATCCGGGTCGTAGATGTGAGCATTCTTGATGTTGGTCAAGCCAAGTTCGTCAGCCTTAGCAAGGATAGCATCAGCTTTTCCTAAGAATGTCACGTCGGCGATCTTTTCTGCCAAAATATGGTCGGCAGCTTTCAGTGTACGGGGTTCGAGCGACTCTGGAAGCACGAGTCTCTGTGGGTTTTCCTTGGCCTTGGAGGTCAGTCTTTCAAAAAGTGTCATGGTCTTTTATTTTAAGTTTCGCTACGCTGAAATCTAAATTTTTTTTCTTTAAGGGCTTTAGGGGCTTTAAAGCCTTTAAGGTCTTTAATGTCAGCGTTAGCTTGCGAAAGTTGAATTAATACGCAAATTTAGCAAAAAATATTGGAATATGACCCTTTTGTGAAGAATTATTTTGTAACTTTGCATTCACATTTGCAGTTTAATCGTTTAATCGTTTAATCGTTTAGACAGACCTCATGTACTAAACGCTTCAGCAACTAAACGCTTAAACAATTATGAATATGAAACTTGTAAAGCGCCTACATATCTTCATGCTGCAGACATTTCTGCCGCTTTTCGCGATGACTTTTCTCATCGTGCTCTTCATCGTACTAATGCAGTTTCTGTGGAAATATATCGACTCCCTTGTAGGTAAAGGTCTCGGTATGGATGTACTCGGTGAGCTCTTTTTCTACGCTGCTGTCTCGATGATTCCAATGGCCCTTCCGCTTGCTATACTTCTCGCTTCGCTAATGACGTTCGGAAATTTGGGCGAAAAATTCGAGTTGACGGCAATGAAAGCTTCCGGCATATCGCTCCTCAGGGTAATGGCTCCTCTAATAGGTCTGGTATGCCTTATAGCAATTGGGGCATTCTTTTTCCAGAACGATGTTCTTCCGAAGGCTCAGGTAAAGATGTGGACTCTCCTTTTTTCAGTACGACAAAAGTCTCCTGAAGTGGAAATCCCGGAAAATGTCTTCTACGACCAGATTCCAGGCTATAATCTTCTTGTCAAGGAAAAGAATAAGGAGACAGGAATGCTCTACGATGTGATGATATATGATGTAAATCGTGGAGATAATGTCACAATCCTTCTTGCTGATTCTGCAAGAATGGCTATGACCCCCGAAATGAGTCACCTCTATCTTCACCTATATGAAGGAGAACAGTTTGAGAATCTGCGTGAACAACGCACCAGTGACAGAAATGTGCCTTTCCGCCGGGAAACTTTCCTCGATAAGCAGATTCTGATACCATTTGATGCTAACTTCAATCGCCTTGACGAGCAAGGAATGCGACAGCAATATGTTGGTAAAAACATCGCTGAATTGCATCATAGCATTGATTCCATCGGACATAGAGTGGATTCGATTGGCGACATGTTCTCCCGTGATTTGCGCAGGGATGCATCCCCTGTGCTTCCCCGGCCGGAAATGATTTCTGTAATACACTCTGACGGCCCTGTAGATGAATATGCACAGAAACGCCAAGATGAAATTAAACGTCATGCTGAGGAGATGGAAAAAGCTACTGTTCCATTCTCAATTGACTCTGTGTTGAATTCGATGCCTCCTGCTGAGGCAGCCCAAATGGTTTCGCAGGCAATAAGTATCTCACGTGAGCATCAGAATGTAAATGAATTCAAAAGTCTGACGATGGAGGAGGAGAAGAAGAGCATAAGGCGCCATGAGATAGAGTTGATCAAGAAATATACATTATCGGTGGCTTGTATCATTTTCTTCTTCATTGGAGCCCCTCTTGGAGCGATCATCCGTAAAGGAGGACTTGGTACTCCTCTTGTAGTGTCTATATTCCTATTCCTTGTATATTATATTTTTGATAATTCAGGATATAAATTGGCACGCGACGGACGTTGGCCCGTAGCTGCCGGTATTTGGCTATCCACAATGGTGTTGGCGCCGTTAGGGGCATACGTCACATGGAAAGCAATGAATGATTCTTCTGTCTTTGACGCTGACCGTTATAAGTCTTTCTTCCGGAATCTTCTTGGACTCCGCTCGTCGCGCCATGTGCCTCTTAAGGAGGTTATCATCCGGGATATTGATAATCTTAGAGCAAATCAGATGCTTGGAATCGTAAGCCGCAGATGCAAAGTGATTGCGGAAAATCTTAATCAGAACGGGAATCTCTGGAAGTCGTATGTAAATTATTTTGTAAATGGTTTCGATACAAAAGGTATTCATATCATTTCTGATGAAATCAACCGTACGATCGAATATTTGTCAGACTGCCGAAATCCAAGAGTAGTAATGAAATTGTCGGAAATCCCCATCATTAGAGTCCTATGGGTTTACTCGCCGACACCCCGTCGCTGGCTTGGCTATGCCATGCTCCCGCTGCTTCCAATTTCAATCCCACTCTGGCTCTACGGCGAAAAATGCCTCCGCAATCTCCGACAAGACCTTTTGAAAACTTCCGAAATCTGCAATTTCCTAAAATCCGAATATTTCCAATAATCTTTGTATAGACGCAAGGCTCGTGCAAAGTGGTTCAAATAGCACGGAGGGCTACTAATCTTGTTAACCCTGAGCGTAAGCTCAGGGGAGATCTGCCATCCTCTTTATCGAGCCCCGGAGGGGCGTAACTTAAATTTGAACCACATTGCACGGCTATTGCGTCTCTACTAAAAACGATTGAAAAATAAACAAATTTTTATAGAAAATTTTGGTATTTAAAAATTTTTTATTAATTTTGCAGTCAGAATAGCGCTTGTGGCGTAATTGGTAGCCGCGCTAGACTTAGGATCTAGTGTCTAACGACGTGGGGGTTCGAGTCCCCCCGGGCGCACAAGTAAAAGGCTTATCTGCTTCCAGATAAGCCTTTTATTTTAGCCGAAATATTATTTTTGTCCTCAAAAGCGGATGCCGATTATTCCTGAGCATTGGGCGAGACGAGTTGTGATGTCATTGCATTCGAGTCCCTGGAAGCGATAGTCGAATCCGAGTGTCAACGCATATTTGCCGAGCTGCCAGTCGGCTCTTAATCGACTTTTGATTTGAGGGCGATTACCCCACCACCCGAAATGTGCCAAACCGGAATGGTTGCCTAAGTAAATCTCATAGTATGTCTCGCCATATTGCGGACAAAAGAAAGCTCCTATAGAAGGAATTTCTATGCTTTCACTGATATGGAGTGGCTTTCCGCAAAGTTTGATTTTAGTGTATTCTCCACTCGCAGTGAGAGTTGCCCCAGCCCACATCAGACCTTGAGCCGGATTGTTTCCATTACGTGGTAGATAGATAATGCATCCGTCGGCACCGACTGTGGCTCCTAATGAAAAGTTAAAGCCTGAAGGATAGCTCCATAGTCTTTCTACTCCCCACTCTACATTGAGAGTAAGGTCGTACATACGAGCATTTTTGGCCGGATTCAGAAGATATCCATAGTTGAAATCTGCACGAGCTTGCATCCCTACAGTCCTTTCGTGCCAAGCAGCATGCCGCCATTCATAAGAAAGCCCATAGCCGGGACCGGTATAGGTAAGAGGTGACAGGTAGGTGCATCTTGTTGTCTGATGCCCCCACATAAACTCCAGACGCTGGTCGGCAAGAGCAGATGAAAAGAAGCCCAAAACCACAATTCCAACTAATAAATATCTTCTAAATCTTCCCATAATTTTATCAAAGATTATTTAGATCTACATAGACCTCCTTGTTGGGACGCACGGCTCAAATAAGCCTGGCGGGCTGCCAGTCTTGTTAACCCCGAGCGTAAGCTCGTGGGAAATATGCCCTCCTCTTTATCAAGCCCCGGAGGGGCATTACTTTTAATTGAATGACCTTACTCGAGCCAAACATTTCTACAAATTTTTCGGCAATCAATTTTGCATTATGCATTATGAATTATTAGAAGAAGCGCGGCGTGAGCGACGGCGTCCGGTTGTAGGCTGTTCGGTCACAACTTCTTCTACTCCGGCAAGAACACCATCAATAAGGATACGTCCGCAATATTCGCAGACAATAACCTTCTTATGCATCTTGATTTCAAGCTGACGCTGAGGCGGAATACGGTTGAAGCAGCCACCGCATGCATTACGCTGTACGCTTACGATGCCAAGACCATTACGGGCGTTTTTGCGGATACGCTTGAATGCATTGAGGGTATAGTCGTCGATTTTTGTCTCGAGTTCCTTTGCTTGCATAAGAAGCTTTTCTTCCTCCTGCTTGGTCTCTGAAATGATATCCTCGAGTTCTTTCTTCTTATCCTCAAGATTGTGTTCACGGTCGGTGAGTTCTTCTTGAGTCTTTACAATCTCTTCCTGCTTGTCATTGATCTTGTGCTGAGCGTCGCGGATATTTTTTTCAGCGAGCTCGATTTCAAGATTTTCGAATTCCTTTTCTTTCTCAAGGAAAGCAAACTCACGGTTGTTGCGCACATTGTTGATCTGCTCATCATAGCGAGCGATCTTATCCTTGCGCATCATGATATCGTTTTTCTTCACTTTAATCAGATCTTCATGACGGTTGATTTCGTCCTGATAGTTCTGTATACGGGTCTGAAGACGTATGATGTCGTCTTCAAGGTCTTTCACCTCAAGAGGAAGTTCGCCACGAACGCTCTTGATGCGGTCTACCTCAGACAGACAAGTCTGCAGACGATAGAGGGCGGTGAGACGCTCTTCAACTGAGCGTTCTTTGTCGTTTTTCTTATCAGTAGCCATTTATTTAATTTAGAATTTAGAATTAGAATTTAGAAATAATGCATCTGCAAACAATTATGCATTATGCATTATGAATTATGCATTACTCCTATTGGGCTTTTCTCAGATTCGGAGAAGTAGATCACGCAGTTGGGATAAGCTGTGCGTATGGCGCGGCTCAAAATCTTACGGCTGCATAGTTCGCTCTCAAAGTGTCCGATATCGGCAAGCAGGATGTCGGATCCGTAGGAGGTGAAGTCATGATACTTCAGGTCGCCGCAGATATATACGTCTGCACCCGCTCGAAGTGCATTCTTGATAAGGCTTCCGCCAGATCCTCCGCATAGAGCAACTTTCCTCACTACTATCCTGGGTGTCTGAGCTGAATAGCGTAGATCTTTCACTTCAAATGTCTCCTTGACCTTTCTTAGGAATTCGAGTTTTGGAGTAGGGGAGACCATACCGACCACTCCAAGTCCTTGAGTGCCATCTCCTGATGCATTTTTCTCGAGAGGACGGCAATCCTTCATCCCAAGCATGTGAGCCATCTCATAGCTCACTCCTTCAAATGCTGAGTCAAGATTGGTATGGGCTGAGTATATTGCTATGTTGTCGCGAAGCGCTCCGGCTGCAATCCTTTCTGTAGGAGTGGCACCGGTAAGGCGTTTAAGTCCTCCGAAAATAAGAGGGTGGTGGCTGACAATCATATTGCAGTCACGCTTCTTGGCTTCACGGAGAATGTCTTCCGTCACATCGAGGCAGAGAAGCACTCCGGTCACTTCCATTTCAGGATCCCCAACCTGAAGACCGGGATTATCCCAATCTTCCTTTAGGCTGAGAGGGGCGAAGTCTTCG
>WFLX010317069.1_pt1 | contig 14612 bp, 12 predicted proteins | sample 4967041 | NCBI WGS metagenome assembly WFLX01 (sample SAMN12857096, study PRJNA449069) | gut metagenome | isolation source: stool from male and female vole | host: Microtus ochrogaster | place: USA:Florida | collected 2017
ACAATATCTACCATACTATTTTCATTCAATACGTAATTATTGTTACACTCAGATTCCAATTGTAACTGAATCATTTGCTGACGAACTTCTTGTCCCTGCTCTACCAATGGTAAACATTTTTCAGCAATTGCCTTCTCTGTATTATTAAGTCTATTGGACTGTTCAATCGGATCTGATGACCGAGAAGTTACCTGCTCATAGTCAGAAAAAATATCTGCTACATCTTCCGCTATTTTAGAAACCTCAGAAAAACCTACCTTATCTATAATAATTGATTTTTCCGATTTTAATACTACTTCAGACGAAGAGCATGAAGCTAAAAAACAAACAACAAGCAGTGGAATGAGATTTTTTAACATAATAGCACAATTTTACCGTTTAACTTATTGGATAATTATTATTTTCGGCCGCTAATTTACAACTAATTATCCAAATACACAAGCTATTATTAAGAAAAGTTAAATAACATTATGAAAACAAATACACTTTTGCATCTTTTCATTTATACATGAAATAGGAATCAATATATAAAGTGTATAATTTTTCTTTCACCCTGAAATCAGCTCACGATACGACTTATACCCCTCCGGAAGCGATTCGTCCGACCAGTAAAACATAACCGGCTCCTCTTGCTTGTGCCATTCATTGCAGAATCCTTGATAAAGTTGCGGAGAGTTCGTAGAGGCATCCTTAAACAAGATCAAGCCTTTTTGATGAGGGGTACGGAGACGGAAAGTCTCGGCCGGAAGCACCGGAATCGTTACCTGCTCCGGAGGCAAAGAATAGCCGGTTAGAGTCATTGCGACAGAAGCCGCAATAAAAGCAATTATCTTTTTCATGATTTTGATGCCGGCAATGAAATTTCAAGTTTAACGTAGTTGTTCAAATCAATCGTTTTGGCCTTTACATAGCGGTTGCCTTCATCCAATTTCAAAGTAACGGAATGAGTGCCGCCCTTAGAAACATCTTCGGTAACCTTAAAACCTTTATTCTTCAGCGAGGCAATCNACANTGCCATTACATCGGCCGTTGATGCACCGGCTAAATCATTGAATTCCNCTTCAATCCATTGCAAAATTGCGTTAGNATTAAACCCNTNGCNATCAACTACTTCTTCTTCATNACTNATCCAGCCGGTGCCGCGGGTTTCCTTATNGGTTTTCGGGCTANCCATATCTTCGGAGAATATCATGTCAATCAGCTGATATTCGCCGTCGGGGAGTTCGTAATAATACTCTTTTGTCAGCCATCTGAAGTTCGATTGAATATTTTCGTCCTCTACCCAGCCGAAGCGTCTGGCCACATCAACCATCGAGGTCGATTCTCCGAAGCCAAACACCTTATCGATACTTATCTGACCGACCACGGGGTCAAAAACTTTTGCAATGTTGGTGTAACGTACCGGACCGGATATTTCAGCAGGCAACCTATTGGCCCAACTCTCATAAACATCTGACAACCGCTTGCCTTTAGCATCGTAAATTGAGTAGCCGTTAGCCTTTACGACCACCGGATCACCTCCCGGGCCGGCATATAACTGCTCTCTGCTCGATTGCGGATTCGGGGCATACTTAACATAGCGGCCGTTACCGATTACCTGAAATCCCGACGGATAGCTGCAGTAGCCGTCGATTATCTTGTCGCCGGGCCCGATAATTGCTTTATCGTAGTTACGACAAACGAGGAAAACTTCTGACGTTATAATCTTTACGCCATCGTAGTTGCAGTTCAAAACTGTTGTCCCGTCGAGCTTCTTAACACCATACTTGCCATATTCGTTGCAGAAAACCACGCAATTGTCAACCGCCCCTATGGTGGTATCTATCTCATCGTTCTCCTGTTTTAGGCTGACGGCTATCACTTTTTCGCCCGTGGGTTTGACATAGGTCAGGTCTATCGTCGGGTTCGCTTCATCGACATCGGGCTCCTCGGCATATGAGCAAGTAGGAATAACCCCCGACGAGACTTTATCGGCGAAGAAATAAAATCCATCATTCCTCAAGATTCTCTTACCTGACTTGTCTATCAGGTAACAGTCAACGTCTTCTCCATCTCCGAGTTGAACAACCGCATACCCTTCGCTGAAGGCATTGGCATAGTTATATTCCGGTTTAATCTTTATATCGCCGTTTATGTCAAGGTAACCGCACAGCCCGGTTTGAGAATCGCGAAATGCAGCCAGTCCGTCATTTGAAAAAGGATAGACTTCCGCTATGTTTCCGGGCAATTCTTTAACAACCTTACCCTCGGTATCAATGATTTTTACCGGAGATATGCCGTCGCCAACAACAGCCCTGCCGGCGGCAAACGCCGTAACGTTCTTAAACGGTAGCCCGATAATCGGTGTTGACGGTTCTTTTGCGGAATGCAGCCAATATTCGCCGCGGATTTCTTCCCAGAACATTCCATCGCTAACCTCAGAGAACAAACCGGTTGATTGAAACGGAATATTGCTGATTTCTTTCCCGGTTTCAACGCTTACAACAACAAAATTGTCGGCCGAGGTTTTCATAATCAAGGCTTCTGGACCGTCACCTGCCGATGATGACTCCGACGACGTACACCCTGTTAATGCGAACTGCACCATAAAACCTGACAAAAGTACCGGAACTAATAATTTCTTAACCGATGTCAAAAACAATTGAAACATGACTGTCTTGTTGCCTCGGTCACCCCTCGTTGGCCTTTGAAATTTTATAAAAGCAAAAGCGTGGGCAATGTTTACTGATTATCACAACTGAGGCATCGCCAAACGCCATTGGTACAATAAACAGTCCACCCCACGCCATGCCGATATATNATCAGCCCGCAGTGAGTGGGACGAATATATAGCACACGCATGGAGCGTTTTTTGACTGCTGATCCCGTACCTTGAATTTGGCGATTTTCAGTTGTAGGATTAAGCAAAAACGCTCTTACTATGTCTTGAAATCAGATGGCGCGTAATAGCTTCCACCTGAAATCAACGGCAAATATACGAATTTTGCACGTGTTAATAAAATTTTATTACCTCAATTTTATATTTGCCAACGCCTGCCTACCCNGAAATCAGAGCTTCAGCAGGGTTGGCAGGGGCTGGANNATGCCCTGATGCCACACGGCGAGCGAGATGCGGCCGTCGGCCCCGGCACGGCCGAGAACCTGGCCGGCAACCACGCGGCGACCGGGATTGACGCTGACGTCGCTCAGTCCGGCGGTTATCGACAGGAAGTCGTTGGAGTGTTGCACGGCAACTATGCGCCGGCCGGACTCGTCGGTGCGAACATCAACTACTATGCCGTCGGCAACGGCAACTATCGGCTCGCCGCGCCCTACGGTAAGGTCGCCATCGGCGCNGTCGGCAACAACANCCCCGACNGCCGGCGAGCGAAACATCATGCCCTCGGCCACTATGGGCGACAATACTGAAAGCGTTCCGCGCTCGCGCTCCAGCCAGCTCTCAACAAATGCCCGCTCATTGGCGGTTGCCGTCATCAAAGTATCGTCAATCTCGGCAGGAGCCTCCGGAGTAAATGGNTCGGACTGCCCGGCATCGCACAAAACGCTGACAATGTTGGCAAGATAAGCGTTTTGCAACTCGGCNGCAGCCAGTAGCGAGTCAACACGCANGGTGTTGTCAACGGTTGTGCGTCGCTGTTCGGGGCGCATGTAGCCGGGCAGCAGATACGAAACCGGCGACCACACCACCACACACACCACCAAAGCCGCAATCGCTGCAACGCAGAGCCCACACAAAGCCCAGACGCGCGCCCGCGTCAGGCGCAGCGTCCAAACGGTATTGAGGGTGTTGTCGTTGATAAACACCATCCGATAGCGTTTGCGGGTCTTTAAGCTTTTCATTAGTGCGGCATTGAAAAAAACGGTTAAACTATGGTGAAGCGCGCGTATTTCAGCAAAAGGGTTTTCGAGCCCTCGCGCTCGAAGTTGACAATAATACGGGTGTCGTCCATCGAACGGTCAACAGCCGTGATTACTCCGCGACCGAATTTCAGATGCTCTATGGTCATGCCTACGCTAACTTCCGGCTCGGGCCCGCGCGGAGCGCCGGGGCGGGGAGCCGAGGGAGCGTATGGACGGAAGGTATCCATCGGACGCATCTGGGGTCTGACAGGTATCTCCTCAACCGCGGCACCGGTCGAGCGGCGCAGGTAGTCATTGGAAATATCTTTTAAAAAGCGCGACGGCAGNGGCATTACGGTCTGGCCNTTGCGGAAGCGCGAGTTGGCATACGACAACATGCAGAACTGCTTGGCGCGGGTAATGGCAACATAGAGCAGCCGGCGCTCTTCTTCGACTTCGCGGGCCGAACTCATCGACATTGCCGACGGAAACAGCTCCTCCTCAACGCCAACAACAAACACATTGTTGAATTCCAGTCCTTTGGCGGCATGGGCCGTCATCAGCGTAACGCGCTCTGTGGCCTGCATATCGTCGTCCTTACGGTCCTGGTCGGTAGCAAGCGAGGCCATGCCCATAAAATCGCCGAGCGAAATGTCGGTGGAGCCCTCTTCAAGCCGCTCCTCAACGAATTCGCGCACTGCACTTACCAATTCCTCAAGGTTTTCGCGGCGTGCAACCGTTTCCGGGGCATGGTCAGTCAGATATTGCGCCATGAGGCCGCTGCGGGCAATAATCTTTTCGGCAACCTCAAAGGCCGACAGACCGCGAAGATTCATGCTGACGAATTCCTCAATCAGCATCCTGAAGGCATCGAGCTTCTTCAGGGCAGCTGAGCCGAGGCCGGCGGGATAGGCCCGGGGGTCGGCAATAACGGTCCAGAGGCTAACTCCGGCTTCGAGAGCCGCGCGGCTCAGCCGCTGCATGGTTGTCTGGCCGATGCCGCGTGCCGGAGTATTGATNGCGCGCCGCAGCGCCTCGTCGTCGTCAACGTTGAGACTCAGCCTGAAGTAGGCCAGGGCGTCTTTAACCTCCTGACGCTGGTAGAACGACAGTCCGCCATAGATTCGGTAAGGAATATTGCGTTTGCGCAGCGACTCTTCCAACACGCGGCTTTGGGCGTTGGTACGATACAGAATCGCATAGTCCTCGAAAGAATCGTGAGCCTCGGCCCGGCGCGTAGCGATGCGGTTGGCAACCAGATAGCCNTCCTCNAAGTCGCTGTAGGCCTTAACCAGCTCTATNGGNGCNCCNACGGCATTNCGNGAGAAAACGTTTTTTTGAATCTGGTCTTTATTTTTGGCAATCAGCGAGTTGGCGGCGTTGGTTATGGTTTGCGTCGACCTGTAGTTCTGCTCCAGTTTAAAGGTGCGCAGGGTCGGGTAATGGCGCTTGAGGTTGAGAATATTGTCGATATTGGCGCCACGGAAGGAATAGATGCTCTGGGCATCGTCGCCAACAACACACAGGTTGCCGCTCTGACGCGTAAGCATCTGCACTATCAGATGCTGCGCAAAGTTGGTGTCTTGATACTCATCAACAAGCACATATTGAAAGAATTCCTGATAATGGTGAAGAATATCCGGATTATCGCGGAAAAGCACGTTGGTAAAATAGAGCAAATCATCGAAATCCATAGCATTGGCCACGAAACAGCGCTGGCAATATGCCTGATAGACTGCATAGAGCAATGGGCGGCGGGCGCGCTTGTCNGCATCGATAATTTCGCGGCTNTGCTTATATTGCGCNGGCGAAATCAGCGAGTTCTTGGCTGAAGATATGACAGACAGAACGGTCGANGGCTTGTANATCTTATCGTCAAGATCCATATCCTTGATAATGGTCTTAACCAGCGCTTTGGAATCCTGAGTGTCATAGATACTGAATCCGGGCTTGAATCCGAGACGGTCGGCGTGAGAGTTGAGAATGCGCCGAAAAATCGAGTGGAAAGTACCCATCCATAAGCGCGCGGCGGTTTTGGGACCCACCATCTGCTCAATTCGAGAGCGCATTTCATTGGCTGCCTTGTTGGTGAATGTAAGCGCCATTATGCGCCACGGCTCCATTTTGCGGTCGAGAAGCAAATGCAAAATCTTATAGGTCAGAACGCGGGTCTTGCCCGACCCGGCGCCCGCAATAACCAGCTCGGGGCCGGCGCAGTATTCAACCGCCGCCCGCTGCGCGTCGTTAAGATCGTTGAGATACTCGTTCATCGGCGGTTAATCCTTAGTAATGTGGGTCAGACGTCGCTCAAGCTCCGCGGTGCTCACATGGGTCGATAAGCGGCCCTGGTGAGCAATACTGATGCCGCCGGTTTCTTCGCTGACAACCACTGCTACGGCATCCGTTGCCTGCGCGATGCCCAGCGCCGAACGGTGGCGCAGGCCCAGCGAGCGCGGAATGGAACTGTCGTGACTGACGGGCAGAATGCACCCCGCGGCGGCTATGCGACCGTTGGCAATAATGGTGGCTCCATCGTGGAGCGGAGAATTCTTGAAAAAAATATTTTCCAGAAGGCGGGCATTGAGGCGCGCATCAATAACATCACCGGTTTTTTCATATTGCGTAAGGCTGATGCGCTGCTGAATAACTATCAGCGCACCCGTGCGCGAACGAGCCATATTCATGCAGGCATAAACAATCGGAATTACCCAGCGGTGGGCCTTTTCCATTTCGTCGGTTTCGGCATTTTTCCCTTCAAGTTTGCGGCGGAAAAGGCGACGCAGCCCCCGCCAGCGCTGATTTGAGCCGATTTCTTCCAGAAAACGGCGTATCTGTTCCTGAAAAAGAATCACCAGAACCAACAGGCCGATGCTCATGAACTTGTCGAGGATAGTGCCGGTCAGGCGCATACCCAGGATTTCCGACGTCAGTAGCCAAACGCCGATAAACGCCAGCACTCCGATGAAAAGGTTGCGTGTGCCCGACTGCTTCATCAGCTTATAAAGCCAAAACAGCAGAGTAGCCACCAACAGGACGTCGAGAGCGTCTTTAATTCCGAAATTGCCGATTATCATACGCGCAAATTTACAACAATTCTACGAAATCCCCAAACCCCGTTACCTACACTCCCCTAAAACCCACAAATTATTGCAGTAGCAGGGCGAGGAGGGCGGCGGGAAGCGGGGCGAGGAAGGCAATGCCAACAGCACGCCATTTGGGCAACGGAGCGCGGGCCAGGCGGGCGGCAACCAGCATTATGGTCAGATCGAGGGCCATCCACGCCGCGGTTGCCAGTCCCAATCCGGCAAAACCTCCGAGCCGATAGCCGGCGATATTGAGGCCCAGCCCGCAAACCGACGATGTTATTTCAGTTAGGCAATATACCCGGGCGCGGTTCGCGGCAAGAAAGCTATAGCTCATGGCTAACGACAATGGCCGGAATGCCATGCCAACCATACCCCACATTACATAGGGAACCGCCCCGGCGAATTCACCGGAATAGAGCAGCGGCATCAGCCACGGACTAAGGGCGCAAACGGCGGCTGCTCCCAACGCGAGTATGCCGGCCGAGATTATGGCCTGATGAGTAATCATCAGCGACGCATGGCGCCGGTTATGAATCGCTTTCGACAGGCGCGGGTAAAATTCCATTGCAAAGCTCATGAAAAACACCGTTGTGTAGTTCCACACCATCTTATANCCCGCCTGATATAGGCCCAAAACAGTGTCGCCCTCGTGGCCCATATAGGCCATAAACAGAAAGTTGACNCCTTCGGTTGCCAGCGACATTAAAGTGAGCATCAGCCCCGTTCGCAAAAACGGCATGCCCAGACGCAAGCTTTCGCTCCAGCGCGCCGATATTTTTTGCCGAGGATAAAGCGTTGATGTGCGACGGGTAAACCACCATGCGCCCAGAAATGCCATCAACGAATAGAACACCAGCCCCGGAGCAATGCCGTTGACGCGAAAACCCCAATACAGCGCAACGGCTACCGGCATACCGGTCAGGGCGGTAAAGAGTCCCGATGCGGCTATAGGTTTATAGCGTTCGGAGGCTTGCAGATAAATCAGTTCCGCACCCTGAAGGGCAACAAACATAATCGACAAGGCCGCTATGCGGTAGGCCCATACGAACTCTCCGTTGCCGAATGTAAATTCCGCAAGCCACGGAGCAAGCACAAACATGAGCAACGCTCCCACCACCCCGAGCAAGCGGCTATAGCGACGCACGCTGAGCAATAAAGATTCGAACCGGCCGGCCGGAGCCGACGACAATGGGGCAACGGCAGTAGTGCGGATATTCATCTGCGTAAAATTCCCTATCATGTCGGCAGCNTGAGTTAAGGCNCCGAACAGGCCAACACCNNNCGNCCNGACANNGAGNGNGAGCATTTTCATGCGCACCACCGAGCACACCATGTTTATACCTTGAGTGGAGCCGAGCAGCGAAGTCGCTTTCAAAACCCGTGCGGTCAGCGTCTTAGCCATTGCATCGGATTGAATTTTTCGCGCTCGCGACGAATTTCAAAATGAAGTTGTCCGCGGTTGGAATCTACGTCGCTCGGGCCCACGGTGCCGATAACGTCGCCGGTTTTCAACTGGCTCCCCTTGCTGACTTTCAGGGTTTTGATATTAGCATAAACGGTAAGATACTCGCCGTGGCGCACAAGCACAACATGGCCGAGCCCTTCCTGAACGAACACCGCGCTGACCACTCCCGGATAAACCGCCTTGGCCTGAGCGCCGGCAGCAGTTTCCAGATCAACGCCCGGATTGTTAACCTCCAGGGTTTTAATTGAACGATGTTGCTGTACTCCAAAGCCCTGAACAACCGAAAAGGGTGAGCTAAGCGGCGATGGCAGGCGTCCGCGCTGGGCCGCGAAGCCTCCCGCAGTCTGGTTCGGGGCCTGAATTGTTTTCGGAGCCGGGGGGGCGGGTGAAGTAACCTTCGGTGCATCTGCGTGGGTAGCTGAGTTGCCCGAGGAATTGGCGGCTTTTTTACGTCGCTCCGCTTCGCGGCGTTCAGCCTCGCGGCGCTGCGCCTCGCGCCGACGCTCTTCCTCAATTTCCTTTTGTATAAGACGTTCGATTTCTCGATCAAGATTCGCAAGAGTCGCCTTCTGGCGTTCGAGCATAGTGTTCAGCTGCTTCTGCTTGCCTTTGAGGTTGCCGACAACTGTTTCCAGCGCCTGGCGGTCGTTGCGCAACTTGCGCTCNCGGGCCAACGATTCCCGCCGAAGGCTGATAACCTTATTTTTCATATCCTCAAGCTCAGCTTTTTGAGCTTCGAGGCTGGCAATCAGCGAATTGATTTCTTCGGTTTTGCGGCCTCGCCACTTCGAGAATTCTTCGAGATAACCCATTCGGCGCCATGCCTGGCGAACAGTCTCGGCCGAGAACACGAAGGTCATCGGATTCATTTCGCGACGATTCTTGCGCGACGAACGGACGGCGCGCACATACATCTCGCGCAACCGCTTCAGTTCCGCTTCGCCCGCATTGATTGAGTCCTTTACAATGCGCCCGCGCGCGGTCAGGGAGTCAATGCGGTCTTGAAGCTGACGGGCAGTTTCGGTTGTGCGTTCAATATCGCCTTCAAGCTTACCGACCTGGCGCAGATTTTTGGTGATTTCAGCTTCGGCTGCTTTAATTTCCTTTGATGTTTTGGCTATCTGCTGCTCGGTTTGCCGACGCTGCTGCTTGGCCTCTGAACTCGTTTTAGGGCCCGACGATGCCTTNGACTTGGACTTTGCTTGTGAGGTTTTCGGTTTGGCTTTGGCCTTTTTGGGGGGCACAGAAGCAACAGCGGCTGCGGCCGTTGCGCTGTAGCCGCCCCACACTCCCTCCCAGCGGCCACCATGGCCGATCAGGGTAATCAGCAATATGACCAGTTTACTTACCAATGAATTGCTTAGCGGATTCGAGGGTCATTTTCTTATAATTTTCGCCCGGCGACGAGAATCGGGCCGGCCGCTCAACGTTCCAGCGGGCATCGTCGCGGCTCCAGCTCAGGGTTGCGTCAATGGTTTTGCCGTTAGCGGTCGTTTTCAGTGAGTACTCATCGTCGTCGAGCATTATCTGCTGCAACTTTTCGAAAGTAAATCCGACTTGCTCCAAACGATTGCCCAGCGGCTCCTTGAACCAAACCTTGTCGGGCTGCTTCATAACGAAGTCGAACTCATCGGGCGTAACATTTGCCTGAGCCACCTCAAAGCCAAACATTCTGAACGACATATAAATATATTCATTGCGCACCATGGTTGCAGTGCCGTTCAAAACCAGCCCCATAGGCTGATTGATTGTTAATCTTACCGGCATCTGCACATTACTCCATCGACCGGTCACGAGCTCTACAGCCTCGGAATCCNCAGCCGGAGCGGCAGCCCGCTTNGACCGGCACCCGGTAAACATAAAGGCCGCAAAGAGCGCAATGATTATATATCTGGCGAATTGATTCATTCCTGTTCAGTTATCCTTTCTCTGAATTCTTTGGCCTTTTCAAGCTGGCCGAGAGCCTCGTAAATGTCGGCGGCGTGGCCCAGAATTTCATCCAGTCCTTCATCGCCCGATTTGTCGAACAGAATCGCCATGTCGATATATCGCTTGGCGTTTTCGAGATCNCCCAGGCGATAGCAAACCCAGGCAAAAGTATCGTAATAAGTAGCCGACCCCGGTTCGGAAATCACTGCCTGCGAAATCAAATCCTTGGCGCGCAAAAGGTCACCGCCNTCGACCGTCGACAGCCAATAGGCCAGGTTATTCATAGCCAGGTCATCGTCGGAATTCAGTTCTATGGCCCGCTCATAATAGGCGCGGACGGAGTCATCGGGTTCCTTNGCCAGCTGGGCAACGTCGCCCATTGTGCGGTATAGCTCGCCGCGCGCAACATCGCTGAGCGAGTCNACNCTTAANGCTCCCGACAAAGTTTCCANCGCACCGGAATAGTCTTTGCGCTGCGAAAGAACTGCCGAACGAAGCATATACAGGCCAACAGCCTGCGGATGGTGCTCGATGCCGCGGCCGGTAGCGCTCATAACTCCGTCGAGGTCGTTGGCCGACCCGTAGAAACGGGCCAGAAGCTCAAAATCGCCCGGATCGTCGGGGCGCACGGCTATGGCATGCTCCACCTGCTCGGCCGCCGGAAGCCACTGTTTGTTTGTGGCGAGATAGCTCATATAGAGCATCCGCAGTTCATAGTCGTTGGGATATTGCCCCACGAGCGAGCGGAACAGGTTGCCGGCGCGCTCGGTCAGAGTGTCGCGACGCATCTCGGCGGAAACGCTATAGCGCAAAAGCTCAACCTTTTCATCGCGGTCGTAGTCATCGCCCTCGATAGCGGTGTCGATGCGCCGGTCAAAGTCNGCTACCCGGCTATTGAGCCCGAACTGCGCCGCCGCGGTAGCGCCAAGCAGCAGGGCCTCGACATTGCGCGGCTGCGCGGCAATGAGGCCGTCAATCTCTTCCATGGCGCCAACGGTGTCGCCCTGCCACACCATAACGTTGGTTATGCGCTGCGTAAGGGCCGGATTGCGGCCTATCGACTTTTCGAGATTGCGGTAAACGTCTATAGCCTCGTCAAGTTCGCCGGTGCGCATAAGAATATCAGCATAATTGGCTGTCAGCGCGGGGTTATTGGGTTTCAGGCGAACAAGGTTAGNGTAAATGCGCTTGGCCCGGTCGAGATTTCCGTTACTTACATAGTATGACGCCAGATAAGAGCCAACAAAGGCATCGTCGGAATGNGCCCCGTAATATGCCTCGCANAGCCTGACTCCTTGCGCAAACAACACTGAGTCGCGTTCCTGACCGGCAAAAATCATTGTGCGCGAGCCCAGTTCATAGGCTTCGCGCTCGGTTTTGGAAGTGTTCAGGTCAAAGGCGCGGGCCATCATGGCCGTGGCCAGGTCTTCGCGGCCGAGAGAGCGCTGGCGCATCGCCTCAAGAAAATAATAGTCGCTCTTACGGCTCCGCGAAGCAGAGTCATACGAGTCGCCGGCCCGGAGGGTCAACGCGACCAGGGCGGCAATTATCGGCAATATGATGCGCAAACGGGTCAATTTGTTCCGGAGTGGCCGAAGGCCCCGTCGCCGCGTTTGGTTTCGTCGAGCCTTTCGGCCGGCTCCCACTCAACGCGAACATATTGTTTAACAACCAGTTGGGCTATACGCTCGCCCGGAGTAATGGTAAACGGCTCGTTCGACAGGTTAATCAGAATAATGCCGATTTCGCCGCGATAGTCAGCATCGATAGTGCCCGGAGTATTGAGCACGGTAATACCCTTTTTCAAGGCCAGACCGGAACGCGGGCGCACCTGACATTCGTAGCCCGAAGGCAGCTGCATGGCAAGCCCGGTGGGCACCAGAGTGCGCTCGCCGGGGCCGAGAATAAAAGGCTCGGAATAGTTGGCGCGCACATCCATGCCCGCGGCCTCGAACGTTTCGTAGGCCGGAAGAGCAAAGGGGCTCTTATTTACTATTTTAATCTTCANCATTATCGGCGCGGCTTAACAGCTTGTTTGAGGAATACTTCGGTGGGGAAGTGGTCGGAATAACCGTCGAGCCATGCTCCGGCCGAGAAAGTGCGCTTCGGATAGCCCTGGCGGGTGCCCTGACGGTCAATCAGGAAGTCATGGTTATGGACCATGTTCTTGTAGTATTGAAGCTCGTCGGCAGCGGCATTTTCCTTCAGCAGATTGCCGGAAATAACAATCTGGTCAAACAGGTTCCAACCGCCCTTATAGGCCAGGGTGCCTATGCCGCGGTCGCGAAGGGTTGACCACCAGGGGTTATAGAAACCGTGGGGCTTTGCATCGGCCGGCTTTTTAACGGCGCCGAGGTTCCGCGTAAGGCTGCGGTCGTCGGGGTCATCATTAAGGTCGCCCATAACAAAAATTCCGCGGTCGGGATCAATAGCCCAGATTGAGTCCGCAATGTGCTTGCTCAGGTCGGCGGCTGCCTCGCGCAGATAGCTGCTCTGTTCCTGACCTCCCAGACGCGACGGCCAGTGGTTAACGATAACCGAAACGCGGCGGCTGCCCAGCATGCCGGTCACGCACATCTGGTCGCGGGTGCGCAAACGGGGGTTCGAGGGAACGTAGAGCCGATGGTTGGTAACACTCTCGAACTTAAAGTAGCGGGGATTATAAAGCAGGCCCACGTCAACGCCGCGGCGGTCGGGCGAATCATGGTGAACGACCTGAAGATTCCATGAGCGGATCTGCGGGTCACTTACAAGATCGTCGAGCACCGACTTGTTTTCGATTTCACTTACGCCGATAATCGCGGGGCCGTTGGGGGTTGTTGGCGATTTCATCTGCGAAATCGCATAGGCCAGATTGTGGATTTTGCTCCAATANTTATNGNNNTTCCACTGGCGGGCNCCNGCGGGCGAGAATTCCAGGTCGTAGGTNCCGTTGNTGTTNATNGTNTCNAANAGNTTNTCAAGGTTATAGAAAGCAACCCCATAGACGCGATATTGCGTTTTCGGTTCCTGGGCGGCAGCGCTCAAAAGCACCAATGCGCCGGCCAGAGCCAGAAGTATACGTTTCATAAATTATTCGGCCTCCTTGGCGGGTTCTTCCTCGGGATTAGAAAAATCAGTTATGCCGCCCGCAACGAGGGTGTTATACCAGCTCAGGAGCTTACGGATATCGGAAATATGAACGCGGTCGCGGTCATAGGTGGGAAGAACCTTGCCGAAAAATTCACGCAAGCCTTCGGCTTCAACGGCCTTGATGTCAACTTCCTTTCCTTCGGCAACTTCATAGAGCGAGGTCAGAACGTCGCCCAGAGGAACATCGTCGCCATCGGTATACATTGCAACATCGGCCAGCGAAATAACCCGGTCGCGCTGCTGAACGGGCAGACGTTTACCCGTTTGAAGCTGTTCAACNATGAGCGAGCCGCGGCCGCTTTGAACCAATTTATAAAGGCCGGGGCGTCCGGCAATGCTGAGAATTCCCTTTATCATAGTCGGTAAATATTAAGGTTTATTGCCCACAAAGTTACAATAAAATTCTGAAACTTCATTCCGGCTACATAAATTTTTCAATAATTAGTCAGGCAAGTTGTCAAAAATTTTTCGTANCTTTGCAGGGATGANCCAGGTTAGTCANNAAGAAATCNTTTCCGCAAAGCAACGGTTTGGNATNGTAGGACGCTCGCCGGCGCTCATGGAGGCCGTTGGGCGCGCGCTGCGCGTTGCCCCGATTGACCTGTCGGTTCTTGTCATTGGCGAAAGCGGCACCGGCAAAGAGTTCTTTCCGAAACTCATCCACTCCTACGGCGTCCGCAAACACGCCCCCTACATAGCCGTTAACTGCGGCGCCATTCCCGAAGGAACAATCGACTCCGAACTTTTCGGCCACGAAAAGGGAGCATTTACCGGAGCCGTGGCATCGCGCAAGGGCTACTTCGAGGAAGCCGACGGCGGCACCATTTTTCTCGACGAGGTCGGCGAACTGCCGCTAACGACCCAGGCACGCCTGCTGCGCGTTTTGGAAACCGGTGAATTCATTAAAGTCGGATCATCGCAGGTGCAGAAATGCAACGTAAGAATCGTGGCCGCCACTAACGTCGACATGGCCCGGGCAGTTGCCGAGGGCCGGTTCCGCGAAGACCTGTTCTACCGGCTGTCGACAGTGCAGATCAATGTTCCGCCCCTGCGCGACCGCGGCGACGACATTATTCTGCTGGCCCGCAAGTTTGCCGCCGATTTTGCCGAAAAATACTCCACCGCGGAGCTGAAACTCACCGATTCGGCGCGCACGCTGC
>WFLX010031786.1_pt1 | contig 14610 bp, 11 predicted proteins | sample 4967041 | NCBI WGS metagenome assembly WFLX01 (sample SAMN12857096, study PRJNA449069) | gut metagenome | isolation source: stool from male and female vole | host: Microtus ochrogaster | place: USA:Florida | collected 2017
TGACACCAAAATGCTACCTCCCATCGTCGCCAAACCCATCGTCGCCATTGTGCTTGTTGATTTCATCGTAATGCCGACATATCCGTCATCAATTGCAGTAGAACTGTCATAATTAGAGAAAGGACTGACAATGAACTTGTCGGTGATGCGTGCGTCACCGTTCACATGAAGTTTGTGTTCTGGGGTAACGCCTATACCAACATTCCCTTTTATCCAGGCGTTGCCTGAATTGTAGCTAAGTTGGAGACAATCGAAATAATCTCCAGCCTTGTCGGTATAGTTGCTCTGGAATTTGAGGTTGCCGGCTGTGTTGAGGATGCGCCATGATGCGTTTGTCCCTCGCCACAGTTGCAGGCTCACGTCGCCGCCGGCACCGCCTATGGATGATGACAGCCGTTGCGAGCCAACCACATCGAGTTGGAATGCGGGAGAGGCGGTATTGATTCCCACATATCCGTTCGGCTGAAGGATACGCATTTTCTCGGTGGTGCCCAGCCTGAATATTATGCTTGTTGTCCCCGAGCCGCTCGATAGATAAGCCGTAGTGTCAGATGTGTAATTCTTCGCATATACGTTTTTCCACACAGAATTTGATGCACCGAGGTCAACATTATTGGTAGCTGCCACGAATGGCTTGAAAGCCGATGAATTGAGGACAAGCGAATGCGCTCCATCGTTGTTGTATTTGATTTGGACTTCGCTTGTGCAGTCAAGTGTCAAAACTCCATTGGCTTTGACCACCATTGCGCCGCTGCCAGTGATGTTCCCGACGCTCGTCATATTCCCACTGACATTTGCAGTGCCGTCAAACGACTGCCCCCAGATGTTGCGGGATGTATGGAGCTTCGAGGCGGATGCCACGTTGGATGAAGTGAACGCAAGGCGTTTCCATCCGCTCCATTCGCCACCGTTCGTGCTCCACCACCTTTTGCGGAAATAAGGCTCGGCATCGATGGTAGATGAGACTCCCAACATCCAGCTTGATGCGTCTGTGTTTACGCTCAGGATGGAGCCGTAATTGAAAGGTTGTCCGTTGACGGGAGTGGTTGTATTGATGTAGATAACACCGTTTGCATTGCTATCGTCTCCCCAAGAATCCAAATTAGGATTCTTCCCAAGATTGCGGAACAACGATGTCAGATGCACCCCGTCCAGCAAGTCCGCATCCAACCCAGAGCCAGAGCCGTCAACCGTAAGCAACTTCGACAGGACGTTTGCCGCCGTATAGGATGACGATGCAAGGTACGCCGTCCCGTCAACGCTTCCGTCAGCCTTTAGGAACTGGGAGGATGTGCCACCACGCTTCACGAATGAGCCGGACTTCAACGCGCCTGTGTTTGGGTTGAATGTCAGGCCCTTGTTGGCATCGTCGGAATAATATCTCAATGTGGCCGGCTCATCCGACATTCCAAAAGGCACGGTGCGGTCAGAACTCGTCCAAGAAGTTGCGGTGTTCAGTTTCAGACCGTAGCTGAACGTCTTGACCCCGCTTATCGTCTGCGCGGTGTCCAGTGTGACGTAATTGGCCAACGACTGATGCGAAGTCAGATACCCCTTGTCATTTACCCACTGTTGAGTGGCGTACCCNCCGACATTGANCCACTTCGNGCCGTTGTANCCGAGCAGCTGACCGCTCTGCGGATTCGTGATTGTGGCGTCAAGCAACTCCGACAGGTATGACTTGCCGCCACCTCCAGAAGCGTCGGAGTTCAGACCCCTCGCACTCACGAATGAATCCGAATAGATGCCCTTGCTGAAATGCAGTCCCCCATCCTCGTAGGTAATGGTGCACTCGCCTATCCTGATTGAGCCTTTGACGTATATGCCGTTGGTCGGTACTTTTGAATAGTCCGCCCATGCGTTTGACACAAGCAACGAGCCGACGTTCACGCCCTTTGCTACACCCGAACCTGCGGCTATACGTGAGCTGGATAAATACCAACCGTAATCTGCGGTGCCTCCTATCTGAACGCCAGAAGAAGCTGTAATCAGTCCTGAGAAATTGCCGAGTACGGAGTAGACATTGCTCCAACGGGCAGCTGACTTGCCGAGGGCAAACACATTGTTGTATGAATTTCCCGGTCTTACACAAGCCTCTGTATCATTGATGACAAAGCTAATCCTGCTTCCGACTTGGAAATAAACGTTTTTCGCATTATCTGCTGTCAACACAGCGTCGGACAATGCCGTCCCGACTATATTGAGTTGCGGAACTGTCAACAAGCCTGTCATAGTATCGCCCGACACATTCACATACCTGTTATCCGCTTCCGTCTTGGTATAGTAATTGCTTGGTGCAAAATTACCTTCGTGCCATATAGTTTTCGTGTTGTAGGTCAGATTGTTCTCCCCAATATATAGCGAGTATTTGCCAGCTTTGTCATTCCAAATTTCAGTCGCTCCCGTAGAATTGATTATAATACCCTTGGCGGTGTTGTGCATAATCACTTGACCCACGACAGTGCCAGAAGTGTCTTTCCATGAGTATCCTTTGGCTCTTGATGTATCGACATCAAATTGCAAACTCAATACGCCAGAGAGCGTACCACCAGTCAACGGTAAGTATCCTGCAAGTTGGCTTTTGTCAGCCTTATTCGACAATAAGGATGATAAGTCCGAAGCCGATGCAACGTCTGAAATGTTTATCGTCTTAGCCACAGACCCGTCATACGTGCCGAGCGTCGTGCCGTTCTTCTGTATCGTCAGAGCATACGGATTCACGGATGTGGTAGGTAGGTTGTCTATTTGCGCCTGCAATGCGTCAATCTTCTGCTTGCCGATTACCGCACCCAACGCGTCCGTGCTTGCAGGCGTACTGTTCCAATTCGTGTATAGCCCGAATGCACTTCCGCTCGCCCCATTGCTATTCAAGCCTCTTGCCGACACAAAGCTGACGGAATACAAGCCGTAGTTTGCCTTGATGCGCTTGACTCCGTTTACATTCTCCAATGTGAAGTATTCTTCCCAAAGTGCCTTGAAGTCATCAAAAGTCGATTTGTCAAGTTTCAATGCGATGGCGTTATTGATAGCCGTGACGGTGCTCGCAAGTGCCGATTGCGCCCTTGCGTCCGTGAAGTAGAGCCGTGAACCCTCCGTGATGTGCGAAGTGGTCGTAGGTATATTGACGGTCTGAGCCGAAGCGTTAGGCGTATAGGTCTTTGCACTGAAAGAACCTACCGCAAAAGTCAGTGCATGAATCGTCTGATGCGCCACAAGAGGTTTTATGGTGTTAGACCCAAGCGTGATAATCCCTCCGTCTATATTTGCGTCCGTGATGCCGTATCCAGCCAATGTAGTCGGATGCGATGTCAGTTCCGAGAAAGCATACGTCGGCTTGTTTGCGCCTATCCATGTCGGCTTACACGACACATCGCCCCACGCCACAGATGTCAGATAACCACCGTTCTCCAAGTCAATTATCCTATTGCGGAGTTCCCATCCGAGGTTTGCCCCTAAAGCGTCANTCGTGGTGTTGGTCGGGTCTGTTGTCGGCCACGAGCGCATAAGNCCNAANNNACTTCCNCCANNCGNTCCGTCNGAGTTCTTTCCTCTTGCCGATATGAACGACGGCGACCACAGACCTTTCTTTGCNTTGATGTTCCAATTCGTACCCGTGCCGTCTTTCTCAAACATNTCGTCAAANAGAGTCTTGAAAGCGTCNATNGTGGCTTTCCAAGTGTCGTAGTCACTCTTGAAAGAAGNGAATGTGGTCGTGTCAAGTTTTAACGCCAACCCTNCCGTCAACAATGCGTTGGTCGTGAAGTCACTGTCGTTAGTCAGATGGCTTGTCGTTGTCGGAATGTTGACAGTCTGAGCTGAACTCTTGGGATTGTAGGTCTTCCCCGAGAATTGCCCTGCCTGAAGGGTCAGTGAATATATGGATTGATGGCTTGTAAGAAAGTTCTTATCCAACACCCATTGCTCCGTGGCATATCCGGACAAAGACGGAATTTCTGATTTCTTCGCATAATCGGCCAGCGAAGGAATATCCGTCAGCTTCGCATAGTCTGAGAGGGACGGAATTTCCGTCTTCAGAGCATAATCGACAAGTGATGGTATGTCACTCTTTTTCGCATATTGGTTTGTAATCAAGTACTGTGCGAGCTGAGCCTCATCAATTCCTACTGGTCCAGACGGAGCAAGAGGATTCAATCCGCGTGCCGAAAGCCATTCCTCCGTATAGAAACCTTTGACCGATTTCACAGCATAGAGAGGTGTGCCCTCGCTGATGGCAGCCCAAGTCGAAGGCACAAGATCTTCTCCGGATTTTACCATGGGAATGAAATTGCCGGAGAATCCCCTGATCAGCTTCGCAGTAGGACTCTCTTCAGTAAGATCTTCGGCAAGATCCGCAAGCAACGCATGGTCAGATTCATCAGCATACCCAGCCTTCACCTTCTCGATGACAGTCTCAATCTCTCCATCCGTATCTTGGGTGTGAGAAAGATAGAGATATCCGTCCTCATCGGTGCTAATCTGATCGAGAGCCGACTTATTGGCATGCGTATGGTAATCCCCCGATCCGCCGACTGTGACCACTGAATTCCCTTTGATAAAACCTCCGATTCCCTGTTCCCTAAGCCGCTTGCTGCGTGGGCGAGGGGAGCGGTTAATGATTGCTGATATGAATTTTTTCTCCATGGTAACTTTTATTACTGAGCCTCGTATTCGTCCGGACGAAACTCTATGAAAGTAGCGTCAGTAGTGTCGGTGATCACATTCTGTGTCTCGCCGGCAAGCATAAACTTCTTTTCTCCTTGGTTCGCCTCCGAATACGCCACAATTCCGGAAGGATCTATCCGGCATTCTCCGGAGAGAGTGGTCTTCCTGTCGGCAAACTGGCTATAGAGAGTTCCGATAAGAAGATTCTCCGGATGATCCGTAACCCTGGCTCTCTTCAGTTTCTTCAGCTGAAGGGAATCTGTTGTCCGGAAGAAAACACCTTTGGCTGAGGGGCACGTTTTGTCGGATGTGCCGCATATCGTGTCGATGCTGATCTCTTCCATCGCATCCGCATTGATATATCCGCTGTATTCCACATCATCCAGTTCCGCCTCGTCAAAGACCAGGTTGTTTTTCACTATCTCCAGTTTCGGGACCTTATAAAGCAGCCATCTTATCTTGTCATAGAGTCCATTTTCATCCCAGGACTTAGTTGTCTCAAAGCTCGTGTCTCTGCCTTGGATTGCATCCAACCATGATATCGGTTCCCCGTAGTCGTAGCAATTCACGCCGGCATAGACCGTCACTTCCAAATATCCACCGTCCGGAGGATAAGGGATATATTGTCCGTCGGCCATCTGCTTGAAACTGTCATAGAATCTAAATTCCGAAGGCCGGGCCGCAAAATCATCCGGATTGCATCTCAAGGTTGTGTCCGGTCTGCCGACAGTGTGCCGGTTCGCTTTCCATCCGAGGATACCTGTATCCTCGCCCTGATCTTCTACATTGTAGTATTCCAACCATGCATCGCCGAAAGAAGCCGCTCCGGCAACCCATGACCCTTCTGAGAATGCGAGCTGCATGTGAGTGGCATACTTGGCGATGTTGCTGTTGACATAATGATACGTGGCATTTCCATTGCCGTCATAGAGGCTGACCGCCACCGGCACGAAAGTCCAAGCCGTCCATTTCTTCACGTTCAGGTAGTTGGTTTCTTCGTTAGTATTTTTTTTCTTATCGTCTGCTCCTGTAAAGGGATTATAGCGTGGATCCATCAGCATCTCCAATGTCAGCCGTAGATAATAAGCTTTCTGATCCGAATCGTTGAGCTTCGGAATGAAAACCTTGTGGGTCCGCATCATCACGATATCCGAAGCTTTGGTGATACTGTTGAGTTTGTGTCTGGAAGCGGCGGGTGTTATTTTCCCATGTCCGACACAAAATCCCCATGCCACGCCGTCGACTTCTGATGGACCTCCTACCATAGGCAAAATATGAAAATACCTTGCTCTCGGATTGACATAATCCAGACCCTCCCCATTTCCCAAGAATATTGTGAAATTTATGAGCCTGTGGTCCCAGTCTGCTCCCTGCACATGGTCGTCACTATAATCAGGATAGAAACTGTAATATTCCCCATCGCTTTTCGATGAGTTGGTCAAGTTTGACATTTCTGATGAATATGGATCCTTAAACACAACATCCCCAGAAAGCAGCTCTGAAGAAGAGTAAGGTGAAAAATTCACCTTGGCATTGTTGTAGACCCTATCGGTCCCCATGGTGCTTGAGCTGCCATCCCATTCTATCTCTTTTACCTCGCCATTCAGGTATAGGCCATTGAGGTCGTAGATATGGATCTTGCCATTGCGCTGGATCATCCGGAGTGCCAACGGCTGGAGCATTCCGTCAAGTACCTCCCGTAGCGTCGAAGCCTCACCCTCCTCATCATAGAAATTGTCGCTCCTGACCGAGATCTCGCTGATTTCTGCTTTCGTCGTTCCATCCTCGAAGTAGGTTGTGGTCAGATCCTGGTATTCGATGCCATCATATTTGATGACGCTCCTTCCCATGGCATATTCTATGATTTCCTTAATAGTCCTGAGTCCTGTGAGGTCATATTTCAAACGGTCAAGAATTCCGAAGTCGGAGAAAGTCAGGGTGACGGGGTAGTTGCGGGCCCGTTCGTATGGCTCTTCATAGAACTCCGGATCCAGTGCCCCGCTCCAATACAGGGCATCTTCCCGATATACATCCATCCTGATCCGTCCGGGAGCGATGGTATATAGATCCTCGTATGTGCGGTCGCCGGGACTCTCTATATTCAGTGTGGCAGTGCTGCCGCATACGGCATCCTGCTTCTCTGTGAGAGCCCACTCTATCAGAAGGGGATCGTCAGCCTCAAAAGTCAGATCCCCGACTTCCTCGAAAGCCCGGTCCGCATCCTGAAGGATCTCCACTCGCCACAACACACCTGCCCGGCTCATGAATTCTCCCATATATCTAAGAAATTTTGTCATGTCAGCTTCTGTTTTTAAGGTTGGTTTCTTTTTCCAATATCCCTACCAAGGTGCGTCCGGCGATATGGAATGTCACCTTGCCCCCTATACTATCTTTCGGTTCTATCAAATTGCGCAACTTGTCGAGTGGGGCTATCACCTCAGGATTGTTTTTTGCCCCGGCATATTCCCCGATAAGTCCGATCGTCGGACCGCTGACTATTCCGCCGTCGGCAAAAGGCATCACTCCTATTGCCTCTACCATTGCTGTCGCAGAAGCTACAAAACCTGAAGCAATACCAAATCCTGCAAATGGGATTGAGGCATGCGCGGCGAAGTAAGCAGCGGCAGCAAGTTCCATGTAGCTTGCCGTAGCAAGTTTATTGGCAGCGATCACAGGAATCTGGGCAGCGGCTGCAGCTTCAGATGTCATAGCCTCTGCTGTCTGTGCGCCGGAAGAAACACCAATGGCTGTTGCTTCAGCTGACTTGGCTGCTGTATGCGCAGTTGTGGCCATACTTAGCATGTTTATGATTCCGACAATAGTCTTGATCCCGTCATAGATCTGAAGGAAACCGTCGATGATGGCAGTGATTTTCTGCCAGGCATTACCGTTTCCCTCGAGAACACTTGTCAGGTTCTCGATCCCGCTACCAATGGTCTTCAATCCATCCCAACCGCTTCGGTAAGTGTCGAAAGTGTTGACACCCTCCTTTCGCCATTGCTCATACACTCTAATAAGGCTCTCGATATCCTTACGCTGGGATTCAGTTACAGGATGATCCATGTCATCGAGCATCCGCTGAAGATCTCTGATTTTCTCCGTGAGCTCATCAAACCCCATCCCTCGGATCTTGAGCTTGTAATCGCATCCAGTCAGTTTGTTGATTTCCTCAGCCTCCCTGGCCATGGTAGGTATCTCGATGCCTCNTTGCAGAGCCTCACGCTTTCGCACATGGGCGTCGATTGTCTTCTGGATATTTNGGATCTCGTCGGCGGNAGCTTGTTTTTGCTTGGCCTCGTAGTAGCTTAAGGCCTCATCCAATTTCTCGATGGAATTGAGGGAGGAGATGTCGGCGGGTTGCTTAAGTGCATCAAGGGTCTGATCCCATGTCTTTTTCAGGTCNTNGAGTTGATTGATTTTTNCTTGAGCNAAACCTCGTTCCGTCTCATNCTTGGNTTTGTNNTGCANCGNGGAATAATATGAAAGTTCCTTGTTTAACTGTTGGTAGCTCTTGATTTCTTCAAGAGGAAGTGGTATATGAGCTGCAGATTCTATTTCATCAGCAAGAGTCTCTAACCGGTCTATCTCCGCATCTATTTCGGCAATATTATCTTTAGTTGCTTTGGAACGAAGAGTACGCTGATAACTGATTTCCCGATTAATGTCCTCCAAAGAGGTCAGAGTCTTAGGACGCTCTGCTTCCTTTTGTTTATCAGCTATAGCGTCTTTAAGAGCTTGCCAGCGTGCTATTTTTTCTCTGAAAATGCGCTGCTCCTCAGTGTCTTCATTTGTGAGTTTCTTTTTATAGATTTCTATATTGGTGCTCAGTTCCTCCTCAGTCTTAGGATCTGCCACCTCTGTTTTCTTTTTTGTATGGTTTTGTGTTCCAAACCCCAACTGGGTCTCAAGAAGTTTCTTGCGTGCTTTAAGTTGGGCATTATATGATGAAAGTTCCTTTATTTTTTGGGGGTCAATAGTTTTCTTGAGACTTTTTTCTGTCTCCTTAATAGCCTCGTCCACTTGATCCCAATTCATTTCATTCACCTTCAGACTCTTGTTGGTACTTGCCAAACCATTATTTATTTCCTTAGTTACCTCACTGGCTTTGTCAGAAATGAAATCCAAACGTTTTTGCAACTCTTCTTCTATTGCTGTCGCTTCCTCCAGGTCCTTGCATGCTTGTCTATATTCATCTGTATCTACCTGAAAGATCACAGCTTGAACATTTCCAGAAGTACCACCTCCCACACCACGAGAGACAGTGGTCTTATTTTTCCCAGATCTTTCCAGTTCGGCTTTTTTTTCAGCGGCCAATTCACGGTTGATTGATGCCTCTGCAACTTTTGCCACCAAAGCTCTTGCCTGGGCTTCATAACCCATCTGCTTTACATAAAGTTGGCTTTTCTCGGTCAGTATCTTGTGCCATTCTTCATCAGTCTTATACTGTCCGAATATCTCCCCATATGTTTCATTAAGATGATCTATTGCCTCTTTTGTAGATTTTTTTGCCTTGATGAGTTCTTCCAATGATTTCTTATCATTGTCAATCTGCACCTTTGCGTCTGCAGCAGCCCTTGTGTATTCATCAGATGCATCATCGAGCTTTTTCACACTGTCAGTCGCATCGTCGACAGTATTGCTAAAATGACTGATGATAGTAGTTACTGCAACAATGGCTGCTCCTATTCCAGTAAGCAACAGCACACCTCTCAAAGCCACCTTGAATGCTGTGGCACTATAAGCTCCTCCTTTAAGAGCAGAACTGAAGATGCGAATGACAGCTGCTGCAGACTTCCCCTTCAATCCTACGATGGGTAATAGTGCAGTCAATAGCTTTGTGCGCATCGCCACTAGATGTTGCGTAATATGCAGTTGCTTGAATGCTTGGACTAAAACTAATGAATTGGCAGCAGTGGAAGCAAGTCCAGCTGAAAAATTCAAATATGGTTGGATTCCCGACACCAAACCGGCTACAACATCGACAATAGCAGCATATTTATTCTTCAGCATCTGGGTGACGGCTTCCCCGGTGCTCGACATGTCTTTGAAAGCGGCATCCATAGTTCCTGCACTGTCAACCATGGCAGCCACATTAGATGTAAATTTTTCAGAAAGCTCACCTTGAAGTGGAATCAAGGCACGAAGAGATTCAGCACTTCCGAAAAGTTTGGCATACACCTCTTGCTCAAGCACTCCGTTTGCTTGTGCGTATGTCTTGATGCTAGCGTCAAGGTTTGAAAGGAACTGTTGGAACCCTCCAGATGCCTTTATAGCGGCAGCATCAAACTGTATTCCCATCTTCTCCGCCATCTTTGTAGCTTCACTACTTGGTTTTACAAGGGCAGTGAATATGGCAGCCAATTGTGTAGATACCTCGGCAGTGTTGCCGCTTACACCAGTGAGAGTGGCAAATGTGCCCATCAATTCATCTATGGAGACTCCCAATGTCGCGGCATTACCGGTTACTCTCGGCAATGCCTGAGCCAATTGCTCGAATGAAGTCACACCATTTTTGGCAGTAAGCTGGATCTTGTCTTGAATATCCGCAGCTGCACTCCATTCCAATCCATAGTTCTTGATGACAGTTGATGTCACGCCTACAACCTTGTTGATGTCAGCTATACCTCCGACTGCAGATCTAGCAGATGCATTGAGAAATTCAAGCCAGTTGTCTTCAGGGACTCCATTTGATATGACCTGATACAGGCCGTTGGCGAGTTCATCACGCGCGATAGGCAGTTGCTTGGCAAGTGCGGCTACATCATCTTTCAATTCCTTGAATCCTGCGCTGTCTTTGCCGGCCATAGTGTTGGCCGCTTTCATGGCCTTATCGAAATTTAAACTTTCGCCTGTGATTTTATCTAATCCACTGCAAAGCTCGCTGATAGATTTGTCAACATTCTTGATTCCATTAGTCATGGTAGCGAAGTTCAAAAAAGATTTCTTGAGCTTCTCTGCCTCTGTGATATTAGCCTGCAGGAGCTTTTGAAGTGACTCAGCATCTACGATAATCTTTTTAAAACTTCCAGCTTCTCCTTCTATCTTATAAGAAATGCAGATGTTATTGTCTTTGGCCATTGTTTTTGAATATTAATGTTTAACTTTTCCTTAAATTAATTTGTTATATAATAAAGGTATTCAAAATTTGATAGCAATGGCAGAAGTAATAGGTAATATTATTGGAGCATTAGTAATCATCTTTATGATTGCAATGGTTGTTTGTGCCTTTGCTGGATTATATTGGTTTTATAAAGAAGGTTTTAAAGATAACGATTAACCCAATTTATTCTTCAATTCCTCAAACCTCGCTCTCTGTTCTTCCCGGGAAAGTATAGGAGCTTCAGACTTTTGTTTATTCCCAGTCCGATCCCATGGCAATGGAAGGAGTTGCCTTGGGGTGATTTTCTTTTTTATGTGCGGTTGGATACAGATGGCTGCCAATATTCTCGTACGCTCCCAATTATCCCGTTCCTGCCTTTCGTTCATTTCCCTCCAGGACTTGCAGATGCTCTCGAACTCCTCGAAATTTAGCCTGCAAAAATCATCAAGGGATAGGCCGACGCATCCGACGGCTATCCCAAGCATATCATAGACTCCTAAAGACTTTTTTTTTCTTCGTCAGAGTCGTCTGTGGATTCCTGTGCCTTAGAAATGGCATTGCTCCATGCGGTCATGTCTTCCGGCATGATGCTGTCGGCGAAATCCATGAGCGACATCTCGAATTTCTTTCCCTCGCGCTTCGCGGCAGATACGACACAGCACCATAGATATGTGCACAGATCCGTGAAACTCGACGGATCTATTTCTGTGATCTCCTTGCCGGTCTCCTGCTTGAAACGGAGCATTGCCCCCATAGTCGGACTACAGGGGAATTCTTCTCCATTAATGGTTATGACAATCCGCTTCATAATTAAGATTGTGCTGTTTCAGTGATTTTGGTAGCATCGAGTGTTTCCGGCATACCGTCATTCTCAAAGGTTGCGCTGTAGGTTGCATCATCCTGTGCGGGTGCGCTTTCCTCAAGAGAAGCAATGACAAATTTCCCAACGAGATATGGAGTTGTGCTGCCTCGCTCCATACATTTCAGAGTCACGCTCTTGCCCTTGATCCATTCCGTGAATAGACCCTTGAAGCCCATTTCAGTCTCGTTGTAGAAGCGAAGCCCTTCTGTTGAGATAGAGATGGAGAGTCCTATGACTGTCTTATCTTTCCATAGACCGGAAGACATGGCCGCCGATGCAACCGGTTTTACTGCGCGGTCTTTGGTTTCACTGTTGAATGTGGAAGTGTGTGAAGTGCAATGTCCGATGGCTTTTTCCCCTAAATATAGAAGAAGGTCGCTGCCATTTACATAGCCTGTTTTTGGTGTGGTGGTTTCTCCTGCCATAATTGTGAATTTTGAATGTTGAATTTTGAATGTTGATTAAATTTAGATTTTTATCCTGAATATGAGCCGCTGCACGTAAGCGTCGTCTTGCCAAGTCTCCTCGCGGTCCTCGAATGAGCAGGATCGCATAGTGATGTTGTCGTATGATCTCTGTTTGCCGTCAAGGGCATTCCGGACACATTCCGCAAGTCCTACGCTTCCGGCGTAGGTGCCGGAGAAGCAGTTCACCTCCATCAGCAGCATATCGGATGTCTGCATTCCCTTCACCGGAGTATTTTCCATCTTCAGAACCCGATAGGAGATATAGGGCAAATCTGCCTCATCCGTGACCACCGGGAAAACCTGAGTGGCCATTGCCGATATCGAGGGATCTTCCGTAAGTATCGCTCCTATTATGAGTCCGGCACTGATCGATGTCGATGCGAATGATATCAGGGTAGGTTCATTTGTTTCCATATTTCTTGACTGCTTGGGTTATACTTTCTTCCAACGACTTGCGATAGAAATCCGTAACTTGGTCTTTCACGTCATTTTTCGTCTTCTTCATGAATTGATATGCCGGCATACGCCCGGTCAAGTGTCCTTTCTTCTTCCGGACAAAAAATTTTGATTGGGTGCGGGTTTTTCTTACCTTTGTGCCTTCCTCCGCCCAGATGAGTACCGGTTTTTTGAGTCCTTTGCGGTTGGTGTGATGGGAAAAGCTTGTCCAAGTCTCTTTTGCCTGGCCTTTCTTGGTGCGCTGTTTCTTTTCCTTGGATCCAATGGTCACACGAAAACCGGGCTTTCTCCTGTAGATCTCCCTGCGGATTCCCTTTTCAAGATCCTTGTTGGACCTAAGTTTGGAACTTCGGAGATTTTCCACAGCCTTCTTCCGGACTCTGTTGGAAGCTTTCCTTGAGGCACCTTTCAAAGCCTGTATTCTTCTCTTTGGCTCCAATTCCATGAGAAGTTTCGAGAGATTTTCAGGTTCGTACTCGATCATAGGTTCACTTTTTCACACCTCAGGGTCTTCATGCCCCTCGGTATATTGGGGATTACGTTGGTGACTGTATAAAGCGTTCCGTCGGAGTCCTCGACTCTCCAGTTGGCTTTCACCTCATGGTATGCCCGGATGTTGAATTCCGTAATCTGGTCGGAAAAGAGCTCATCCACTTCCACGCCATAGCGGGGAGTGGTCCGGACCCTCTCTGCCCATGTCATTGCTGTCTCACTCCATCTGGTGCGCTTCGACTTGAAGGCGTCCGTCTCTGTCTCCGGCTTCAGGATCCTGAGCCGGTATCGCATCTTAGAGCTACGCATCAGGCACAAGTTTTATGAAGGGTCTGACAAGATACTCCACGCCGTAGAGAGGAGCGTTCATATTTCCCGGCGACGGCACTCCGCCATTCTCATACCATTCCTTCGCGAGGAAACACACAGCCTGGCGGAGCTCAGGGGCTGAGAGCCTTCCTGATTCGTCGGTGAGTTCGGAGATATCGCGGTTGGTGCGACGCACGATTGAAGCCTCCGCGGTCTCGAGCAGGGTGCGGAGATATTCGTCTTCGTCATCATAGTCCACTCTGGCCGATGCTTTGAGCAGACAGAGGTCATCGTCGGTGATCATAGCAAATTATTTTGCATTATGAATTATGCATTGACATTAGGATCTTGTCACTTTAGCAAGGGCAAACGCTTCCTGCCGGTAGGTGAGCGTGCCGTAGTTGGCATTGAGGATGAAGCGCACCTTGTCCTGTCCGGCAAGTGTGAACGGATCGACGATCATTGATATCTGGTCGAAGAGTCCGCAGAGCTGGAAGCTCCAGTCGCCGAGTCCGATGTAATCGTCTGTGATGAAGTGAGAGCAATACACCGGGAGTCCGCAAAGACGGTCGTTCTCGATCACCATGATGCCGCTACCTGCATCCTTCGGAGTAGCTTCGAGTTCTGCCTTGGTGCTCTCGCTCATCACCCAGCAGAGGAATTCTGCATTCAGGCCCTCTGAAAGCAATGTGGCTTTAATTTTATTGAGTTGCTTGAAAGTGGATGATCCGAATGCAGAGAGTGTCGTTGCCTTGGATTTGAGGGCGACAAATGGACCACAGATGCGGGTCTTGGCATTGAATTTGTCAGGAGAGAGCATGATCTTATGATGCCTCGTGCCAGACCCTTGGCAAGCTGGGTCTTGATGATCTGCTCAAGCTTGTAGTCAGACTGGAAAAGGCTCTGGCGTGTGGCTGTGACCTTGGCTGCAAGTCTCTGATGGTCGGCAGCTACGGAGTCAAGGTCGATGGTGGAATCCTCCACTTCCGCCCCTTCATCTTCAACGGTAACGTCGACAGTGCCTACTACAGTCGATTCATAGCGTCCACGGAGACCGGTAGGCATACGCATACCGAGTTTGCCGATGATCGTGCCTTCCTCGAGAGGCTCGATAAGATCTCCTACAGTGAGCGGTACGATCGGATTCACGCTGCCGTCTGTGCCAGTGAAGTCTGCTGTGCTCATTCCGGAACTTGTGGTGGTAGTAGCAGGAGGGGTATTATTATCACCTTCTTCACGTAGCATGACGGAAAATTGNNTNC
>WFLX010063774.1_pt1 | contig 14603 bp, 12 predicted proteins | sample 4967041 | NCBI WGS metagenome assembly WFLX01 (sample SAMN12857096, study PRJNA449069) | gut metagenome | isolation source: stool from male and female vole | host: Microtus ochrogaster | place: USA:Florida | collected 2017
TAAAATACAACTATGAGTTATTTACGTTTTGACAAAGCTCTGATGACTAACTTGCCTGAATCTCTGCCAAAAGAGATTCTGCGCACGAATAAGTCAGGTGCGTATTCTTGCTCGTCCATCGTGGACTGTAATACGCGTAAATATCACGGTTTGTTGGTCGTTCCTATTCCAGAATTGGATGACGAGAATCATGTTCTTTTGTCTTCGTTGGATGAGACTGTCATTCAGCATGGCGCACAGTTCAATCTGGGTCTTCACAAGTATTCGGGGAATGTGTACAGCCCCAATGGACATAAGTATATACGTTCTTGCGAATGGGAGAAACTTCCGACGACAATCTACCGTGTGGGTGGTGTAATCTTGAAAAAGGAGAAGGTCTTCCAGCATTTTGAGAATCGAATTTTAATTCGTTACACATTGCTTGATGCTCATTCGGTTACAACGCTTCGGCTGCGTCCGTTTTTGGCGTTTCGCAGCGTGGAGGAATGTACGCATGAAAACGCGAATGCCAACAAATGCTATGATGTGATAGACAACGGTATCAAGACTTGTCTTTATCCTGGCTATCCTGAACTGATGATGCAATTCAGCAAGAAGAATGAGTTCGTTTATGAGCCGAACTGGTATCGAGGCATTGAGTATCAGAAAGAACAGGAGTTGGGCTATGAATACAAGGAGGATTTGTATGTCCCAGGCTATTTTGAATTCAACATTAAGAAGGGCGAAAGTGTTGTCTTTGCTGCTGGTTTGAGTGAANTGAAATNAACTCAGTTAAAGAANATNTTTNACTATGAATNNGAGGTGCATGTTCCTCGTACNAATNTNCAGTCATNCTTGGTCAATGCAGCTCACCAATTCCATTATGAACGGGATGGCGAAACTTATATCATTGCGGGATATCCTTGGTTTAAGTGCAGAGCTCGCGATATGTTTGTTTCTCTTCCTGGCTTGACGCTCGCTATTGACGAGGTCGAGTATTATGAGAAGTGCATGAAGACTGCGGAGAAAGCTATTCAGGATTTCATGAAGGGGCAGAATTCGGGTATTAAGATATTTGAGATGGATAAGCCCGATGTCTTGCTGTGGGCTGTCTGGTGCGTCCAGCAGTATGCGCGTTTGGTGGATGCTGATGTGGCACGAGAAAAGTATGGCAAGCTGGTGGAGAAGATAGTTGATTATATAAAGTCGAATCAACATCCTAATTTGCAATTCCACGAGAACGGGCTGTTGTTTACCAATGGTCGTGAACATGCTGTTACGTGGATGAACTCCGAAGTGAATGGTGCTCCTGTTGTGCCTCGTTCTGGTTATGTGGTTGAAATCAATGCGCTTTGGTATAATGCTTTGTGTTTCAACGCGGAGATGTTGATGTCGGTTAATCGTCCTGCTGAAGCATATACGCAGTTGGCTGAGTTGGTGGGCAAGTCGTTCAAGGGAACGTTCTTGAACGAGCATGGATATTTGCTGGATTACGTGGATGAAGGTTATATCTCTTGGTCTGTTCGTCCTAATATGCTGATTGCTTCTTCGTTGGAGTATAGTCCGTTGACGACTCCTGAACGTAAAAGAATCTTTGACATCTGTACGAAGGAGCTGTTGACCCCTAAGGGTATTCGTTCGCTCTCTCCGAAGTCTGGCGGTTACAACCCAATCTATGTGGGTGCACAAATCCAACGTGATTCCGCTTATCACCAAGGTACTGTTTGGCCTTGGCTTTCTGGCTTCTATTTGGAAACCTGTATGAAAATCTACAAGCGTGGCGCATTTTCGTGGGTGGACCGTTGTTTCATCGGCTTGGAAGAAGAGATGAACTATCATTGTATTGGCACATTGCCAGAATTGTTTGATGGCAACCCTCCATTTAGTGGGCGCGGAGCTCTTTCTTTCGCCATGAATGTGGCAGCAGTGTTGCGTGTCAACAAGGTTCTTTCAAAATTCTATAACTATTAAAGAAGGAGGACTGGAGAAATGAAAGTTTTAATGTTTGGTTGGGAATTCCCTCCTAAGATATATGGTGGATTGGCCGTCGCTTCTTATGGCATTACCAAAGGAATGATTGAAGGTCAGCCCGATGCTGAAATAACCTTTTGCCTTCCAAAGCCATGTGGTGAGGAAGAGAAGTTCCTGCGTATCATAGGTATGAATCAAGTGCCTATTGTGTATCGCGGGCACGACTATGATTATATAAAGAGTCGTATCCCTGACTACATGACACCTGAAGAATACTATAATTTCCGAGACCACATCTATGCCGACTTCTCATACATGAATGTGAACGATATGGGATGTATGGAATTTGCAGGTGGTTATCCTGGGAATCTTCATGATGAAATTAACAACTTCTCCATCATCGCAGGTGTGGTGGCTCGTTCGGAGCAGTTCGACATCATTCATGCCCACGATTGGCTTACCTATCCTGCGGGCGTTCATGCCAAGATGGTAAGTGGTAAGCCTTTGTGCATTCATGTGCATGCCACCGACTTTGACCGCTCTCGTGGCAAGGTGAATCCAACTGTCTATTCCATAGAGAAGAATGGTATGGATCATGCTGACTGCATTATGTGTGTGTCAGAACTAACCCGTCAAACGGTTATCCGTGAATATCACCAAGATCCACGTAAGTGTTTCGCCATGCACAATGCGGTATATCCATTGCCACAGGAGTATTTGGATATTCCACGTGTTAATCATGGAAAGGAGAAGGTTGTTACCTTCCTTGGACGAATCACCATGCAGAAAGGTCCTGAATACTTCATTGAGGCGGCAGACCTCGTTTGCAAGCGTTCTAAGAACATTCGCTTCTGCTTTGCTGGTTCTGGCGATAAGTACTGGGAAATGGTCGATTTNGCTGCGGCANAAGGCATTGCGGACCGTGTTCATTTTCCTGGATTTCAGCGAGGGAAGCAAGTGTATGAGTGCTATAAAGCATCCGACGTGTTTGTGATGCCATCGGTATCAGAACCTTTTGGTATCGCGCCCCTCGAAGCCATGCAGTGTGGTACTCCATCCATCATTTCCAGACAATCGGGATGTGGTGAGATTCTCGACAAAGTCATCAAGGTCGATTATTGGGACATCAATGCCATGGCTGATGCCATATACTCTCTCTGTACCAATGAAGGTCTGCACAAATACTTACAAGAAGAGGGCATGAAGGAGGTTGCTGAAATCACTTGGGTAAAGGTGGGGCACCGCATCCGCAAGCTCTATGATCAGTGCATTTACAACGGAGGATTCATTCACTAATATAAACAATCGGTTATAAGACCATGAGGTGGTAAAGTCATGCGGGTTGTATGAACCTCAAAACTTGAGAGCCTCAGAACCTTAAACCTCAAAACTTCATACGAATATGAAAAGGATTTGTCTTTATTTTGAGATTCACCAGATAATTCATCTCAAGCGTTATCGTTTCTTCGATATAGGTCGTGACCATTATTATTATGATGATTACGAGAATGAGCGTTCCATCAACGATATTGCTGAGCGCAGTTATGTGCCTGCATTGCAGACGTTGCTTCAGATGTGTAAGGAACACCCCGAATTTAAAGTCGCTTTCTCCTTGTCGGGTGTTGGACTTGAGCAGTTGGAGTTCCATGCTCCACAAGTGCTTGACCTGCTTCGTGAGATTAACGCAACGGGGCAGGTCGAGTTCCTGTGCGAACCTTACAGTCATGGTCTTGCTTCTTTGGCTGACGAGGAGAGTTTTGCTGAGGAGGTGAAGCGTATGGGCGATACAATCGAGGTCCTCTTTGGCAAGCGTCCGAAGGTGTTCCGCAACTCCTCGCTCATCTACAATGACGACATTGGTGCTCAGGTAGCTGCCATGGGTTTCAAAGGCATGATAACAGAAGGCGCCAAGCAGGTGTTGGGTTGGAAGTCTCCGCATTATTTGTATCACTGCGCAAGTGACCCGCGTTTGAAACTTCTGTTGCGCGACATCAAGCTCTCTGAAGACATCACCGAACGCTTCTCGCGTCAGGATTGGTCTGAATATCCTTTGTTCGCAGACACATGGATGGATTGGATTGCCAACACCCCTGAGGGTGAGGACATCATCAACATCTTTGGTGAGTTGGTTACCTTCGGTATCTTGCAGCCACTTTCCAGCAATATCTTGGAGTTCTTGAAAGCTATCCCTTCACTGGCAAAGGAGCGTGGCATCGGCTTTGCATTGCCATCAGAGCTTTGCGAAGAGAAGAGTGTGGGTGCTGTTGAGGTTCCATACAACATCTCTTGGGTAGATGAAGAGCGTGACACTTCTTGCTGGTTAGGCAACGTGATGCAGCGTGAAGCATTCGATAAACTCTACAGCATTGCCGAGCGTGTGCGTGTGTCGGGTGACCGCCGCATCCAGAAGGACTGGGATTCTTTGCAGGCATCCAACAACTTCCGCTTCATGACCACTAAACCTGGTTATCAGTACCGTGGCATCTACGACAGCCCATACGATGCTTTCACCAACTACATGAATATCCTTGGCGACTTTATCTCCCGTGTCAACAACCTCTATGGTGGGGCTGACAATGAAGAGATTGACGGGCTTATCACCATGATTAAGAATCAAGGTGACGAACTTGCCGCCAAGGACAAGGAGATTGAGCGTCTGCGCAAGAAACTGGAGAAGTATAACCCGACGGATGAGGTGGGAAAAAAGTCTGTTTCAAAAGCTCCAGCGAAGAAGACGGCGGCTGAGACGGAATCAGCTCCTGCGGTGGCAAAGAAAGCCACTTCTNCCAAGAAGNCANCATCCAAANAGAAGTAGTAACAAAGGTCTGTCAGAACCTGATGGTTTCATGCGACAAACATGCAAGATAATTGAGAAGTACGTCCATACTGGGCGTACTTCTTTCCGATGGTACATTTTTGCCCTGGGTTGGCACGGAGTGTTCACCACTACAAAATCCTGATATATGAAACTCTTGATAGAAAAAGTAAAGCTTGCCCTACAAAAGCGGACAGGTGCTGTGCAGCAAAAGAAGAACCATGCTTCATGGGTGGCTAAAGGATATAGGAAAACGCCCAAGGTGACGTTCATTCTGCAATCGCATGACAAGAGCTTGCAGATATGCCATGTGTTGCCCAAATTGCGTCAATATGAAGACGCTGAAATCATCGTTATCGACGATGGTTCTCAGTTGGAGCATACCGTGCGTCTGGCTTCTGCTCTGACTGGTGCCAACGAGTTTCTGCTTCGTGCCAACGATTTGTTTGAGAATGTCACTTACGACAAGGCGATTCGACTGGCTAATGGTCAATATATAGCCTTGATGCAAGATGACGACGATTTTGAAGGCATCGAATGGGTGGAGAAAGCGGTACACCTGTTTGAACAGCATCCCAAGATGGTCATCTTAGGAGGTCTGGGTGCGCTCGACATCGCTTTCGAGGATGACAAGAAGTGGGCGCATGGGGGAGAGTCGCAGGCGCATGGAGACTTCTGCTTTGCCACTGCCGTCAACCGTGCCCCCATGTGGATTAACAAAGAGTTGTATGCTCAGCACCTGCATCATATAGACTTCCGCTTTGCTCCATTCCAGTTTGACGACTACGAGCTTTGTGCGCGTGCCTGGCTCTGTGGACTTCAGGTTGGATGGTATGATGCAGGCTTTCGTAGCCTCACCGCTGGAGGTATGCGTCTGTGGAACAATGCTTTCACCAAGGAACAAGGACAGCGCAATGGCGAATTGCTCTATCAGCTTTATGCGGACAAGCGGGACGAGATTCGTCGATTGGTCAGGGATAGCAACTTGTCAACAACGGAGTAAGGAAGCAGACCGCCTTTCAGAGCCTCAAAGGGACGAAATACATAAACCTTTGGTTGTCAATAACGGACACCCTGCGCGAAATAANATGCGCAGGGNGTCCGTTTTATTTTGTGCNGGNAGGACGATTGTATATGCGCAGGGTGCGCAGTTATCGGGATGCTGCCCGANGGTATTGTACGAGTCTTTCGAGGGGTGATTGAAGGATGTGACCGATGGAGTAACCGCATTGTGTAGCAGCGGTGGTCAGCTCATCGCGGTAGTGGTAGGCGATGCTGCCGACAAAGTGGATTTGTTTGTCTACCAGTGTGTCGGGCAAGCCCCCGCATTCGTATTCATTGTCCGCCATTTTACATTTGAGTGGGTCGATGTTGCGGCGGAAGAATTGGGTAAAGCAGTCGATGAGGAGGGCGTGGATGGCAGGATGCTCCCGATGGCGTGCGCAGAAGGGGCTTAACGAAGCGAGATAGCGGTTGGGGAGGGGAGTTCGGTAGATGCGTTGGATGATGTTGGCTTGGGTCTCATGGGTTTCGTCGAAGAAAAGCTGGCAGATGTCTGGAGGCAGTTGCTGCTTGAGAATGTCGCTCACTAAGCGTTTGCCGATGCAGGCTCCGCTGCCTTCATCGCCCAAGATGTAGCCAAGGGCTGGAATGCCGGGGTGCAGCTGCCTGCCGTCGTAGTAGCAGGAATTGCTGCCCGTGCCAAGAATGCAGACGATGCCAGCATCGTGTCCGCAGGCACTTCGCGCAGCGCCAAGCATGTCGCTTTCCACATGAATCTCGACTGTGGCACCGACCGTGTTTTTGAGGTAGGTAGCCACGATGGGGGCTTTTTCGGGGGTGCAACCAGCTCCATAGAAATGGATGGTGGTTAATGGTTTGTTGTCAATGATTTCATTGAGTTTAGGCATCAGTTCCTCACGGAGCACAGCACAGATGGTCTGCTCGTCTTGCTGGAAGGGGTTGATGCCTTGGGTGTGGATGACATTGCTGTTTTCTGCCACACACCATGCGGTTTTGGTCGAACCGCTATCAGCTATTAAAGTCATTGGTTCGTGATAAATTTTTACAAAATTACTTTATTCTTTCCGCATGTGAATCACTTTCAGTTTGTTTTTTTGTGAAAAAATGTTGTGAATCGGGGGAAAAGCTTTAATTTTGCGTGTAATTTGATGAATTAGAGTAGAAACTAANAGANNAGTGANGAGTATGCAGTGNAATCNAAACAACAACCTCGTGATTATGGCAGGAGGTGTGGGTAGCCGTTTTTGGCCCATGAGTACGACTGACTGTCCGAAGCAGTTTATTGACGTGTTTGGCACAGGGCGCACGTTCATACAGATGACGTATGACCGTTTCAAAGGACTGATTGCGCCCGAGAATGTGTGGGTGGTCACTTCGCAGCGGTACGCCGACATTGTGGCTGAGCAGTTGCCTGATGTTCCCAAGAGCAACATCTTGTTGGAACCTTGCCGTCGCAACACGGCGCCCTGCATTGCATACGTGAGCTGGCGCATCAAGGCGAAGAATCCGAAAGCGAATCTGGTCATCACTCCATCAGACCATTTAGTGACGGATGTGGTAGAGTTTCAGCGTGTCATCTCGTCGGCATTGAATTTCACGGCGGAGACGGATGCCATCGTGACATTAGGCATGAATCCCACGCGTCCCGAAACTGGATATGGCTATATACAGGCCGACCTGCAAGAGCCTTCTTTGCGTAACAAGGAAATCTTCAGGGTGGACTCCTTCAAGGAGAAGCCCAATTACTCAACGGCGGTGAAGTATCTGAAAAGCAGGGAGTTCTTCTGGAATGCAGGCATCTTTATCTGGAATGTGGGCACGATTGTGAATGCGCTCCGTATATATGAGCCAGAGGTTTCGAGAATCTTTGAAGGTCTGCTGCCAGTGTATGGAACGGAGGAGGAACAGGCTGCCATCGACAAGCACTTCCCTGAGTGCCCGAGTATCTCTATCGACTATGCTGTCATGGAGCGTGCTGACGAAATCTTCGTATTCCCTGCTGATTTCGGTTGGAGCGATGTGGGCACATGGGGGTCGCTGCATACGTTGGCAGAGAAGGATGCGCATGGGAACAATGTGATTGGCGAGAATGTGAAGTTGTACGAGACGCGCAACAGTGTGGTGCATGTCACAGAAGAGAAGCGAGTGGTTGTCCAGGGGCTTGATGGATACATCGTGGCTGAGAAGGACAATACGTTGCTGATTTGTAAGCTGGAGGAAGAACAACGCATCAAGGAGTTCTCGGCTGAATAGTTGTATGAGAGGAATGGTGCAACTTCTCCGAAGCTGCCTCGTGGCGATAATGGTGTCAGTGTCTTTTGTTCCGATGTGGGCGGAGGACACTGATTCTGTTGATGTCGAAAATGCCCCCCCAAAGTTTATCTACACGGTGGGTGGAAGTGCTGGAATCAATCATCTGATAAACATCAAGATTCGTGGTGAGAAGTTGGTCAAGCGAGGATGGGGAGGCAACTATTCGCTGTTCATGAACTCACAGGCAAACCCTTTGGATACGGCAATCAGTGTCTATGACCGTGTGTTTGGATTCCCTACGTTGGAGGCAGGTGTTCAACTGCTTGACTATAGTCACACACGTTTGCATACGGGAGATACTCCTTATCAGTCGCGCATGGGGTACGCATGGGCAGCGTATATTGCGTTCCGCCGCGACGTTTATCGCAATCGCAAATGGTCTTTTGGCTACGCATTGGAAAACGGGCTTGCTTTGTGTTCCCGTCNTTACAATCNATACACAAATCTTGACAATGACTTNATTGGTCAACATNTNTCTCTTTTCTTTGGGTGTGGTGTACATGCTGCTTATCGTATTGCGCCTGCGGTCGAGTTAGGTCTTGGCTTTGAGTACAAGCATGTATCGAATAGCGCAACTGACCGTCCCAACAAGGGTTCTAATAGTTATGGCTTGACGCTGCGTGGGCGCTGCGACTTGAATCGCCCTGCCGATGATAAAGGGTGTACGTATAGGGAGCGCTTATTGTTGTTGCAACGTTTCAAACGTCCCCTGTTTGAGCCATATTTATATTTTGACATTGATGCTTCTGTAGGATTCCGTACACTCTATGAGGAGTGGCTTTTGCAACGTGAGCACATGACGGATGCCGAACGGAAGAAGGATGGAAAACTCGGTCTCCACACGGTTTGGAGCACTGGTTTCACCCCGATGGTGCGCTATAATCAGGTGCATGCTTCTGGCATAGGACTGGAGTATTCTTTTGCGGGCTATTTAGCACATGTGCCCGAAATTGAGAAGCAGTGTGGCGTGACCACCAACTATCGTCACAGCAAGCACACCTTATACATTTTCGGACATCATGAGGTGTTCTATAAACAGCTATCATTACCCATGTCCGTGGGCACGTATCTGTTCCGCCAGCATGGCTGGGTTGGGGCGAACTATGAGCCAAGGTTGGTGGAGACAATCGGCATTCGTTATTATCCCAAATTCTTCAAGCCGCTCTATATAGGCTACAATGTGAAGGCGAACATGGGTAAGGCATACGCCATGGAGCTCAAGGTGGGTATGCATGCTGGACATTGGAACTTGAGAAAAAAGAAAAGGTGAACCCATTGGGATTCACCTTTTCTTTTGTTGTGTTGATGAAAGTTGCATCAACCGTTTGAGGTTTATGCCTCCGCTGGTGCTTCTGTAGCCTCTTCAGCTGGAGCTTCAACCTCTGCTGCTGCCTCTGCCAAAGCGGCTGCTGCAGCTGCTTTCTTTTCTGCAATTTTAGCAGCGAGTGCTTCGTTGACCTTCTTCTCAGCGGCAAGACGAGCCTTCTTGTCAGCCACCTTGTCAGCAGCCATCTTGTCGGCAGCCTTCTGTGCTTTGGCTTCCTTCTCGGCCTTCCATGCAGAGAACTTGGTTTCAGCAGCAGCCTCGTCGAAAGCGCCCTTCTTTACACCGCCAAGGAGGTGCTTCTTCAAGTAAACACCTTCCTTAGAGAGGATGCTGTGAACGGTGTCTGTAGGCTGAGCACCCACGAGCACCCAATAGAGTGCACGTTCAAAGTTCAAATCGATTGTTGCAGGATTGGTGTTGGGGTTGTACGTACCAATCTTCTCGATGAAGCGACCATCGCGTGGTGCCTGTGCATTAGCAATCACGATGCTGTAGAACGCATAGTTCTTGCGGCCGTGACGCTGCAAACGGATTTTTGTTGCCATTTTGCAATAAAAATGTTTAATTGTTAATGATTATGTCGTCAGCTCGTGACGACGTGAACTCTGTCACTAACTCGTAATGACGGCACAAAGTTACGCTTTTTCCTTTTCTTTTTTGTGAAAAACTGAAATCTTTTCGTCTGTTCGTGTGTTTTTTTCGGTTTTCCTTTTCTTGATAGGATTTAATTTAGTACTTTTGCCAAGCTGAGTTGTAATGTTAGCTTTGCAATTTGTCAGCAAATGAAGGTAACTTCAAGCTAAAAGTACACATAGTCTATTTATCATGAGTGAAAAAATAGAGCATCAGGGCGTGGTTGCGTCGGTGGATGGGGCGCATGTGAGGGTGAACATCCTTCAGGTGTCCGCTTGTAGTGGCTGTCATGCGCGTGCTTTATGTTCGATGAGTGAAAGTAAAGAGAAGATGATTGATGTCTATGAACAGGATGCGTCGCAGAAGTATCAGGTGGGGCAGCAGGTGATTGTGTGCGGCACGTTGAGTATGGGCAAACAGGCGGTGCGTTTGGCGTTTGGCGTCCCGTTGCTGCTCACGCTTGTGTNGATGNNGGTGGCGNNNGTNTNGTTGNATNNGAATGAATTGATAGCTATAGTAGTGTTGGCAGTAGTGTTGGCAGCTTATTTTTACACATTATATATATATAGAAACCGTTTGGCAAGACGTTTTGCTTTTTGGATAGAGTAGGGAGTGCTGGTCTTGTTGCGGTGTTGTTTTCTTGCTTACTAACTTTTTGAACATCTTAATATACTAACAAAATAAACATTTTATGGATTTTCAAGTAATTCTGATTGCTGTGGCTGTTTTGGCCGTTTTGGGCTTCGTGCTTGCACTGTTGCTCTTCATGGTGTCAAAGCGGTTTGCGGTGAAGGAAGATTCCCGAATCGGTCAAGTGCTTGAAGTGCTGCCAGGTGCTAACTGTGGCGGTTGTGGCTTCCCTGGTTGTGGCGGTATGGCTACGGCATGTGTGAAGGCAGCTGATGGAGGATCGCCCGAAGGACTGAATTGTCGTGTGGGTAGTGCTGAGTGCATGCAGCGGGTTGCGGGAATCTTAGGTATGGAGGTTGCAGCTGCGACTCCCAAACTTGCCATTGTTCGGTGTAACGGAACCTGTGAGAAACGCCCTCATGTGCTTTCTTACGATGGTGTGGTGAGCTGTCGAGTGGCTAACTCTACCTGTATGGGTGAGACGCTCTGTTCTTATGGCTGTCTTGGTTGTGGCGACTGTGTAGCTGCCTGTCAGTTCGACGCGCTGCACATGAATCCTAAGACGGGATTGCCAGAAGTGGATGCCGAGAAGTGTACGGCTTGTGGTGCCTGTCAAAAGGCTTGTCCACGTGGCATTATGGAGGTGCGCAATGTGAGCGGTGCCAACAAGGATGCTTTTGTCGTCACCTGTATGAACATGGATAAGGGGGCTGAGGCCATGAAGATTTGCGCCAGCTCTTGTATTGCCTGCAAGAAGTGTCAAAACGCTTGTGGCAGTGATGCTGTGCATGTTGGTAATAACGTAGCATACATCAACCCTGAGGCTTGTGTACTCTGTGGTGCTTGCTTTGAGGCTTGTCCACGTGGCGCTATCGCTTCGGTGAGCATCAAGGGTGTGGAACGTAAGGATACGCACAACCCTATCCCAGGTGCTGCTAAACCCGCTGTTAAGGGGGCTGGTGCCGTCAAGGTTGCACCTGCTACTCCTGCAAAGCCTGCCAAGGAATGGAAGCCAATTGAGGTGAAGTATGATGCTCCGCTCATGCCGAGTCAGCAGATTCTCCTTGCTGGTCCTAAGGACATTAGCACTCCAGCTCCTGCTGCTAAAGAAGTTCAATTTGAAGCAAAGCGCACAGACGCTCCACTTCCCCCAAGCCAGTTGATTCTGCTTGGCCTTAAATAAAGGAGGATATAAATGAAGACATTTAGAATAGGTGGTGTTCATCCGGCAGAGAACAAACTGTCTGCCGCTGAACCAATTAAAGTGGCGGAGTTGCCAAAGGTGGCTGTGTTCCCAATGGGGCAGCACATTGGTGCTCCTGCTCTTCCTTGTGTACAGAAAGGTGACAAGGTGAAGGTGGGTACGCAAATTGGCAAGCCGATGGAAAAAGCGCTCTCAACGTCCATCTTCTCGTCAGTCAGCGGCACGGTGCTGAAGGTTGATACGGTGGTGGATGCCAGTGGCTACAAGAAGCCAGCGGTGTATATCACGGTCGAAGGTGATGAGTGGGAGGAGACGATTGACCGTAGCGATAAACTCGTAACGTTGGCGGACAAGCCAGAGCTTACCCCTGAAGAGATTATCGAGAAAGTGAAGAATGCGGGCGTTGTCGGCATGGGAGGTGCTTGCTTCCCAACTCATGTGAAGCTGATGCCTCCTCCTCAATTCAAGCCCGAATGGGTTATCATCAATGCGGTGGAGTGTGAGCCATACCTCACAGCTGACCATCGTCTGATGCTTGAAAAGGCTGATGAAGTGCTGGTGGGTGTGGAGTTGCTGATGAAGGCTGCTAAAGTGACCAAGGGCTTCATTGGCATTGAGGAGAACAAGCCCGATGCAATTAAGCTTCTTTCTGAGAAGTGTGCTGCTCTGTATCCCAACATTGAGGTTGTTCCTCTGAAGACAAAGTATCCGCAGGGTGGTGAGAAGCAGCTCATTGATGCAGTGGTACATCGTCAAGTGCCAGCGCCTCCTGCACTGCCTGTTTCGGTGGGTGCCATCATTCAAAACGTTGGTACTGCTTTTGCGGTGTATGAGGCAGTGATGAAGAACAAACCTCTTTTTGAACGTATTGTCACTGTGACGGGCAAACAACTCAAGCATCCTGGCAACTTCCTCACTCGTATGGGTACTCCTATGAGCCAGCTGATTGAGGCTTGTGGTGGTCTTCCCGATGGCGAGGTGAAGGTGATTGGTGGTGGTCCAATGATGGGTAAGGCTTTGGTCAACCTTGAAGTGCCTATCTGCAAAGGCTCTTCGGGCGTACTCATCATGAGTGGTGACGATGTGCGCCGTGGCGAACCACAGCCTTGCATTCGATGCGCCAAGTGTGTGAGTGCTTGTCCGATGGGATTGGAACCCTATCTTCTTGCCACTTGTTCAGGCAAGAAAATGTGGGATAAGGTAGAGGCTGGGGATATTACCAGTTGTATTGAGTGCGGCTCGTGTCAGTTCACTTGTCCGTCTAACCGCCCAATGCTTGACCTTATCCGTGTAGGCAAAACAACAGTAATGACTAATATCCGTGCTCGTCAGATGGCGGCTAAAAAGTAAAGATTATGGCAAATAAATTAGTAGTATCACTTTCGCCTCACGTGCATAGCGGTGACTCCGTGCAGAAGAACATGTACAGGGTATGTATGGCCCTCGTTCCTGCCCTCCTCTGCTCGTTCATCAGCTTTGGTATTGGCGCAATTATAACCACAGCCATTTCGGTGGCATCGTGCGTGTTCTTTGAGTGGGCTATAAACAAGTTCATGATGAAGAACCCCAAGTGTACCATCTGTGATGGCTCAGCTATCCTTACGGGCATTCTGTTGGCATTCAACATGCCCAGCAACATTCAGCCTTGGATTATCATCGTGNGTGCGCTCTTCGCCATTGGTGTTGTGAAGATGACCTTTGGCGGTCTTGGCTGCAACCTCTTCAACCCTGCTCTTGCTGGTCGTGCTTTCCTGCTCATTTCCTTTCCTGTTGATATGACCACATGGCCAACTCCAGGGCAAGGCTTTGGTGCATACCTCGATGCCGAAACGGGGGCAACTCCTCTGGCTATTATGAAAGCAGCTTTTAAGGATGGTGACCCTCAGATGTTGCAGCAGCTTCCTTCTTTTCAAGATATGTTACTTGGCAACACTGGTGGTTGTCTCGGTGAAGTTTGTGCAGCAGCGCTCATTCTTGGCTTGATTCTCTTGTTGGTGAAGAAAGTAATCACTTGGCATATTCCTGTGAGCATCCTGCTTACAGTGGTGGTGCTCTCTGGTATGCTCAACTTTGCCGACCCGGTCTATGCCAATCCGTTGGCAGAGTTGATGAGTGGTGGTCTCCTGCTGGGTGCGATTTTCATGGCTACCGACTATGTGACCTCTCCGATGAGTAAGAACGGTCAGTTGGTGGACGGTGTGGCCCTTGGCGTCCTTACGGTCATCATCCGTGCCTATGGTGCTTATCCCGAAGGCATGTCGTTCGCTATCCTCATTATGAACGCTTTCGTTCCGCTCATCAACAACAAGTTTAAACCTAAGAGATTTGGCGAAGTGCCTGTAAAGAAGTAAGCGTATGGAAAAGTTAAAGTCTTCATTAACAAATATGTTGGTGGTGCTTTCTGTCATCGCCATCGTGGCTGCGGGTGTGTTGGCATCTGTCAATGCCGTCACCGCTCCCCAGATTGAGAAAATCAATGCTGAGAATCTTGCTGTTGGCATCAAGGCTGTGATGGGCAGCGACGACATCGAGGTGTCAGAACCGTGGGAGGTAGATGCTTTCACAGCCTATGACGTCAACGATAAACAAGGCAATTTGCTTGGTAAGGCTGTCGTTACGACCGAGAATGGTTTCGGTGGTCCTCTTAAGGTGCTTGTTGGCTTCAATACAGAAGGTGACATTCTTGGTTACACGGTGTTGGAACATCA
>WFLX010144236.1_pt1 | contig 14603 bp, 15 predicted proteins | sample 4967041 | NCBI WGS metagenome assembly WFLX01 (sample SAMN12857096, study PRJNA449069) | gut metagenome | isolation source: stool from male and female vole | host: Microtus ochrogaster | place: USA:Florida | collected 2017
ACGTGCAGTACCTGTCCGCTGACATAGGACGAGAGGTCGCAGGCGAGGAACAGACATACATTCGCCACATCCTGGGGCGTGCCGCCACGATGCAAGGGAATCTTGCTTTCCCAATCCTTACGCACTTCTTCGGAAAGCTGCGCCGTCATATCGGTGATGATGAAACCCGGAGCGATAGCGTTGGCACGGATGCCGCGCTTGCCGAATTCTTTGGCCACCGACTTGGTGAAACCGATGATGCCCGCTTTCGAGGCCGAGTAGTTGGCCTGACCGGCGTTGCCGCTCACACCCACCACCGAACTGAGGCTGATGATGCTGCCTCCGCGCTGGCTGCTCATGATAGGCGCCACCGACTTGGTGAAGTTGAACACCGACTTGAGGTTTACATTGATCACCGCGTCCCATTGTTCTTCGGTCATGCGGAGCAGAAGCCCGTCTTTGGTGATGCCGGCGTTGTTGACCAACACGTCGATGCGTCCGAAATCCTGTGCTACGGCAGCCACCACTTTCGCGGTGTCTTCGGTGTTGGCGGCGTTCGAGGCGTAGCCTTTGGCCTTTACGCCCATGCCTTCCAATTCCTTCACCAACGCCTGCATGTTCTCGTCGTCACGCAGGTCGGTGAAAGCGATGTCGGCACCTTCGGCGGCGAAGCGCAGCGCAATGGCCTTTCCGATGCCGCGCGACGCGCCGGTAATCAAAGCGACTTTGTCTTGAAGTAATTTCATAAGATTGTGTATTTAGTTTTCAATAAAGAGATTCCGTTTCAAAAAGGTTCCGCGATTTTCTCCACGCCGAAACTGAATTTGCGGTTCAGGCGCGGCGCGCAAAGACGGAGTATGATAAAATAGAGGACGATGGCCCCCAAAGCGGACAACGCCCAAATCAATTGATTCTTGGTGAGGAAAGAGGCCGCGACAAAGGCTATCGCCCCCGCCGCCAACGAAAGCCCGTAGGCATAGACCACCGCTTTCAGACCTGTGTCCGACATCAGGAACACATGGACTTTCTCGCCGACGGCATAGTCTGCCGCCCGCGAGGTCTTGACGGGAATCTCCTTGTCGGTTTTCTCGGCCATGTTGCACAAGCCTTTCGCATGGCACGAACTGCAGGCCGACGCCGCCTCGATCTTTACGGTGACGAGGTTTTTCTCTACGGCCATCACAACGCCTTCGTGGGTGATTTTTTCGGGCATGGCAAAAATTTTAGGTGTAAAGATAGACAAAAAAAGCGAGGCCGAAGGCCTCGCTTTTTTATCGTCTTGAAGAAAATTATTTAACTTTCTTGGCAAGAACGGCACCGGCTTTGAACTTAACCACCTTCTTAGCGGCGATCTTGATGGGTTTGCCGGTTTGAGGGTTGTGACCCATTCTGGCAGCCTTCTTCTGAACGCTGAAAGTACCGAAACCAACCAACGAAACTTTGTCACCTTTCTTCAAGGCTTCGCCTACAACGGTCAAGTAAGCTTCCAAAGCTCTTTTAGCATCGGCTTTCGTCAATTTGCTCTTGGCGGCCATCGCGTCAATTAATTCAACTCTGTTCATCTTTTTTAGTTTTAAGAGTTAGACATTGTTAAATTGTTCGGCAAAACTAAACAGCTTCTTCCGATTTGCCAAACGTCCCGAGGGCGCAAAACGGGCGTAGATAGGCCATTAGGCAGGGTCGGGCATCCCGAAACGGGCATCCTCGAAATTTTCGGCGCGGAAGCCCCTCAAAAACTCCTCGATTGTAAGTACTTTTTTACCAGGTTGTTGCATTTTTTTTAAGGCCAAAAAATTGCCGTCGCCGCAAGCGATTCGCAGAAAATGCTTGTTGTCAGTTTCAAACATCCCCTGTTCATAACTTGTTTGTTTTTTTTCAAAAAAATCGCATTCCAGCACTTTGAAAGGTGTAAAAACGCCCTTTTTCGGGCTGTGCAGAACCGTCACCGCACCCGGNTAAGGGCTCAACGCCCGTACCTGCCGTTGCAGGTTCAAGGCCGGCAGGGAGAAATCGAGATAGCAATCCTGCTTGAAGATTTTGGGTGCGAGCGGCATATCATTGCCCGAAGCCTGCGCCATAGGTTTCACCTTGCCGTCGAACAGATCCAAGGCCGTCTTCACGACCAAGGGCGCGCCCACGGCCAACAGCTTGTCGTGCAGGGTGCCCGCCGTCTCATCGGCCTCTATCTTCACTTTTTCCTGATAGAGAATGCCACCCGTGTCCAGATCCTTGTCCAGAAGGAAAGTGGTGACTCCGCTTTCCTGTTCTCCGTTCCAAATGGCCCGTTGGATAGGGGCCGCGCCTCGGTATGCAGGCAGCAGGGAGGCATGGAGGTTGAAGGTACCGAGGCGCGGCATGGCCCACACCTCCTGCGGAAGCATACGGAACGCCACCACAATCTGCAANTCGGCTTGGAACGCCGCCAGNTCTTGCAGAAAAGCGGGGTCTTTCAACTTGAGCGGCTGGAGTACGGGCAAGCCCAGTTCCAGCGCCGTTTTCTTGACATCCGACGCCGCCGTCTTGAGCCCCCGGCCCACCGGCTTGTCGGCCGTGGTGACTACCGCCACCACATCCAGGCCCGCGTGNACCAACGCCCGCAGGCAGCCCGAAGCGAATTCGGGCGTGCCCATAAACACGATTCTTCTACTCATTGGGCATGATGTTACGGGGAAACACGCGGGCCTGTTCCTGCACTTCCAGCATCTGCAAGGCCGCCAAAGCCGCCTCGCTGCCCTTGTTGCCCAATTTACCACCGGCCCGTTCCGCCGCCTGTTGCTGCGTGTTGGTCGTCAATACCCCGAAAATCACGGGCTTGCATTCCTCCATACCCACACGGGCCAGCCCGTCGGCCACCGCCTGGCAGATGAAATCGAAATGACGGGTCTCGCCTTGAATCACACAACCCAGACAAATCACCGCGTCCACACTTTCGTTGCGGGCAAACATGGAAGCGGCGGACACCAACTCGAAACTGCCCGGCACGGCAATGGCGCCGATATGATCCTCGCCCACACCGTTCTGTTTGAGGGTTTCCACGCAGCCGTCGCGCAAGGCGTGGGTAATTTCTTGATTCCATTCGGCATACAACACGGCGAAACGATAGCCCGTAAAATTGATCCGGCGCTTGAACGTCGCGTCTTTCTCTCTGTCTGCGGTAGACATAATACTTATATATTATATATAACTAAAAAGGGGAGAACCCGGAATAGGATTTTCCCCTGTATTTTACATATTCGGCACGGCGGCCGTTTCTTATCGGCCGGTTTCGGCCTCGAGGCGGGCAATCTGACGCTCCACGTCCTGCGCTTCCTGCGACATGGGAAATTCGTCGCGGATACGCGTGTAGGCCTTGAGCGCTTCCTGGTCACGTCCCTGCAATTCGCAGGTAAGCGCCAGCCGCATCAACAGGCCGGGAGTCAGCACCTCGTTGCTGTATTTCGAAGCTCCTTGGCGATAGGCGCTCAGCGCCTCATCGGTACTGCCGGCTTCCATGCACGCATCGCCCAAAGCCTGATGCGAAAGGATATACAGGACAGGGTCGGAGGTCTTGAATTTGCGCAGGCTGGCCACCGCGTCCTCGAACTGACCTTGGTGCAGGTAGATGAGACCGGCGTAGTAGCGGGCGAGTTTGCCGCTCTTGGTCATGCGGTAATTGTCGGCCACTTCCAGAAAACCGGCGTGTTGTCCGTCGCCGTCCAAAGCCTGTTGCAGCGAGCCCATTTCAAAATAGTTCTGCGCGTAGAACATCTGGCTCGCGGCCTTCTTCTCGCGGGGCGCCAGCACAAGATATTTCACGCCGAAATAACCGCCTACCAGAATCACGATAGCGGCCACCACACCTATGATGAGCGATTGGTGTTTCTCAAAAAAATCGCCTGTTCTGTCCAGCGCGACTTCCACTTCTTCTACGGCTTGTTCGCCTTTTCTTGCATTTTCTGCCATAACGTACAATGAAATTAGGGTGGCAAAGGTAGCAAAATTCCACGAGAATTTTACATGTGTATATGAAAAAGGCGCTCGGTTTCACCGAGCGCCTTTTTTGTTTTCGTGCCCAAGACAAGACTCGAACTTGCACTTCATTGCTGAAACTAGTCCCTGAAACTAGCGCGTCTACNAATTCCGCCACTTGGGCCTCTGTGCCCGGAACAAGACTCGAACTTGCACGTCGAAACCGACACTACCCCCTCAAAGTAGCGCGTCTACCAATTCCGCCATCCGGGCAATGGAGGGCGCAAAGGTAGACTTTTTTTGATTTAAAACAAAACTTGCGGGGGGAAGTTACGAAAAAATCGTCTCTATCAAGGCTTCGAAAAGAGGCGAGGGGCGTTGCAGGGCTTTGTAGGCCTCTATGGCCTTTTCCCGGTAGAGCGACGCCTGTTCGCGGGCGAAGGTCTCGCCGCCGGATTGCTTTATCTTGTCTATGAGGTTGTCCAAAAGAACCTTGCACGTGCTTTCCGCGTCTTCGGGTCGGCCCTCGCTCTCGCCCAGGGTGTCCAGATCGCGGAAGAAAGTTTCCTTTTCCTGTGCGGAAGCGTGTTCCAGCATATACAGCGCGGGCAGGGTGAGTTTGCCTTCGCGCAGGTCGTTGCCGTAGAGTTTGCCGCTTTGCGCGTGGGTATCCAGATCCAGCAGGTCGTCCCGAATCTGAAAGGCGATGCCCAGATTGGTGCCGATTTCCTCGCACAGACGCATCTGTTCGGACGAGGCGCCGGCGGTAAGGGCCCCGCACCGGCAGCAGCAACGGAACAGGGCGGCGGTCTTGCATTCCACCACGCGGNAGTAGGTCNGATAGTCCGCCTGCGGNTTGCGGGCGTATTGCAGTTGGAGCAGCTCGCCCTCGCTCATGTAGCGTATGGCTTCCACCAAAATGCGCGATATCTTGTGCTCGCCTTTGTCGTAGGCTTTCAGGAAGGCATGCGCCAACAGGTAGTCGCCGGCCAGCACCGCGGTCTTGTTGCCGAACAGGGCGCGGATCGAGGCGTTGCCCCTGCGCATGTCGGCCATATCGACCACATCGTCGTGCACCAGCGAGGCGGCGTGNACAATCTCCACCANNGAGGCNGACAGATAGGCCTGTTCGCTCACCTCCTGCTGAAAGAACTTGTGGGTGATGAATACCAAGAGCGGCCGCAGCTGCTTGCCTTTCGATTTGAAAATCTGCCGGCAGATAGGCTCGATAATCGGAAAATCCCCTTGGATGAGGGCACGGAACTTCGCTTCGAACAAGCCGAATTCCTTGGAGAGTTCTTGATGAAGATCCGTAGCCATACTGTCTGTGTTAAACGGGCGCAAAGTTAGCGAAATCCTTTTATAGACGGCTATTTCTTGAGACTGAANGCCAAGGCGTAGAGTTTGATTTGTTTGAGCATGGCNNTCANNCCGTTGGAACGGGTGGGGGAAAGGTGTTCCTTCAAGCCGATNTTTTCGAGGAAGTCGGTGGGCGCNNCCACCACATCCTGCGGGNTCTCGCCCGAGAAAACCTCTATCAGCAGCGAGGCGATGCCTTTGGTGATCACCGCATCGGAATCGGCCGCGAAATACATCTTTCCGTCTTTGAGTTCGGCCTTGATCCANACCCTCGACTGACAGCCTTTGATCAGGAGNGATTCNNTTTTCTCGCTGTCGGGCAATACAGGNCAGTTCCGTCCCTTTTCAATCAATAAATTATAACGGTCCATCCAATCTTCGAAAGCGGAGAACTCGTCGATGATCCGTTTCTGTTTTTCCAGTATGCTCATCTTAATAGCCGTATTTCTCTTTCCACAGATTCCGTAGCCTCGCCCGCATCTCATGCTCCTTGGGGTTGTCGCCCGGTTCGTAGAANACCGAGCCTTCGAGGCCTGCGGGCAAAAATTCCAGATCGGTAAAGCTGCCTTCGTAGTCGTGCGCGTAGCGGTAGCCGTCGTGATAGCCCAGATCTTTCATCAGGCGGGTGGGCGCGTTGCGCAGATGCAGGGGCACCGGCAGGTCGCCCGTCTCCTTGATTTTGGCCAAGGCATTGTCTATGGCCATATACGAAGCGTTGCTCTTGGGCGAGCAGGCCAGGTAGACCGCGGTCTGACTGAGCGTGATGCGGCATTCGGGATAGCCGATCTTGTGCACCGTGTCGAAGCAGGCGTTGGCCAGCAGCAGCGCGTTGGGATTGGCGTTGCCTATATCTTCGGAGGCCAGGATGACCATGCGCCGCGCGATGAATTTGACATCCTCGCCCGAGGCGAGCATCCGCGCCAGATAATATACCGCCGCATTGGGGTCGCTTCCCCGCAACGACTTGATGAAGGCCGATATGATGTCGTAGTGGTTCTCCCCGTTCTTGTCGTAGACGGCCAGATTCTGCTGGATAAGGTCGGTGACCGTNTTGTTGGTGATGACCCATTCCTTGATTTTGCCCTCGTTGCCGAGACGGATGCCCTCGCTCACCACCAANTCCACGGCGTTGAGCAGCTTGCGTCCGTCGCCGCCCGAAATCCGCTTCAAGGCCTCGCTCTCTTTAAGGATAATCTTGACGGGCGTGAAGCGTTGCACGTGTCGGACGGCCCTTTCGAGCATGGTGTCGGTTTCGGCGTCGGAAAGCGGTTGGAGCACATATACCTGACAACGCGAGAGCAGGGGGGATATGACCTCGAACGAAGGGTTCTCGGTGGTGGCGCCGATAAAGGTGATGGAGCCCTTTTCCACCGCGCCCAGAAGCGAGTCCTGCTGCGATTTGTTGAAACGGTGGATTTCGTCGATGAACAGAATGGGACGGCCCGATTTCCGCAGGGCTTCGGGGCGGGCGGCCTCGGANGCTTCTTCGTCGGCGAAGAGCGAGCTGCGGCGTTGCAGGTTCTGTTTCTGCACGGCCTCGGCCTTGTCGAGCACCTCGCGCACGTCTTTCACGCCCGCCATCACGGCGCTCAACGTAAAGAACGGACGGTCGAGCGANTTGGAAATCAGATAGGCCAGCGTGGTCTTGCCCACGCCCGGCGGCCCCCACAGAATCATCGAGGGCAGGTCGCCCGAAAGTATCGCCTTGCGCAAGACCGCATCGGGACCCATAAGGTGGGTCTGTCCGATATATTCATCTATGTGTCGGGGCCGTAGCTGTTCGGCCAAGGGCGGGTTCATGGAAAACGTATCACTTAATATCTGTGCCTGCGGAACGGACGGGCTCGCCGTCAGGCCAACAGGAACACCGTATTCATTTTATGCAGCCGGCAGCCTTGCCTGCGCCATTGCTCCACCGTCATGCTGCGTATATACTCTTGCGCCGAGGAAATCTCGCTGGCCACGCACAACCGGGTTCCGGCGTGGCAGACGTTCACGATAGCCTCCCACATGCTTTGGCTCCGATAGGGCGTCTCTATGAAAATCTGCGTCTGCCCGGAGCGCGTGGCCGCTTCCAGCCGCCGCAGTTTCTCGTCGCGTTCTGTCGCCTTTACGGGCAGATAGCCGTGGAAACAGAAATTCTGTCCGTTGAAGCCCGAGGCCATGAGCGCCATGAAAATCGAGGAGGGGCCGCTCAAAGGCACCACCTGCCGGCCCGTGCGGTGCGCCCATTCCACGGCCAGATTGCCGGGGTCGGCCACGCAGGGAAGCCCCGCCTCCGACATCACCCCTATATCCTGCCCCGAAAGCGCGTCCGAGTCCACCTCCTGCCTGGCCAGAACCTCCTCCAACGAGGCTTCGCGCGTATGTTCGTTCAACTCCACGAACACCACNTCCTCGAACGCCACCCGGTAGCCTATTTTACGAAGAAACCTCCGTGCCGATTTCACGTCTTCCACGAAAAAGGCACGAAGGTGTTGTATACGTTCGAGATAGCGGGCGGGTAGAACTTCCTCGAAGTCCGTGTCGCCCAAGCAGGTGGGCAACAAAAACAATTTCATCAACTCTTGATTTTTTTCTCCAATTCCTCCACCATCAGCTTGAAGTTCTTGTCGGTCTCAAGAAGGTTGTTCACCGTCTTGTAGGCATGGAGCACGGTGGCGTGGTCGCGCTTTCCGCACTGCGACCCGATGGAGGCCAACGAAGCCTTGGTGTGCTTCTTGGCGAAATACATGGCCAGCTGACGGGCGGTCACCACCTCGCGGCGACGGGTATTGGAGTTGATCATGTCTACCGGCAGGTTGAAATGGTCGCANATCACCTTTTGGATATAGTCGATGGAAATCTCCTTGACCGAATTGTGCACGATCTGGTCGATCATCTTGCGCGCCAGCTCCATAGTGATGGTCTTCTTGTTGAGGATAGACTGCGCCAGGAGCGANTTGAGCACGCCCTCCATCTCGCGGATGTTGGTGGAGATGCTGTAAGCGATATATTCGATGATGTCCTGCGGCATTTCCACACCGTTGGATTCGAGTTTCTTCTTGAGGATGGCGATGCGGGTCTCCACCTCGGGCACGGCCAGATCCGCGGCCAACCCCCATTTGAAGCGCGAGAGCAGACGTTGTTCGATGCCCTGCAATTCTACGGGCGGTTTGTCGGACGAAATGACAAGCTGTTTGCCGCTTTGGTGCAGTTGATTGAAAATCTGGAAGAAAGCGTCCTGCGTTTTCTCCTTTCCCGCAAGCTTGTGTATGTCGTCAATCAATAAAACGTCAATCAGTTGGTAGAAATGCGTAAAATCGTTGGTGTTCTTTGCGTTGCAGGCCGTCACAAACTGTTGGGTAAAAAGTTCGGCCGACACGTACAGCACCGTCAGGTCGGGGTGGTTCATCTTGGTCTGAAGCCCTATGGCGTTCATCAAGTGGGTCTTACCCAAACCTGTGGGACTGTGGAGGAACAGAGGATTGAAAGCCGTCTTGCCCGGATTCTCGGCGATGGCGTAGCCGGCCGAACGCGCCAGACGGTTGCAGTCGCCCTCCACGAAATTCTCGAACGAAAGGTTTTCGTTCAGTTGGGAGTTGATTTTTATCTTCTTGATTCCCGGAATGATAAAGGGATCGGGTAACTGGTCTCTGGAGGGTACGGGCATGACGATGGATGGGTTTCGGGTCTCGTTTTTAAAACTGCTGGGCACCCGGAGTCCATAGGGATTGGTGGAATCCATCACCATAGAGTATTCCAAACGGCCTTCGGGACCGAGCGTGCGGCGGATAGTGGAACGGAGCAGGGACACGTAGTGTTCTTCCAACCATTCGTAGAAGAACGGACTCGGCACCTGTATGGTAAGGGTATGGCCTTCCAGCTTGACGGGTTTGATAGGCGCGAACCACATGCGGAAATTGTTGGAGTCGCCCAGGTTGTCCCGAAAAATCTTCAGGCACTCATTCCATACACTTATATAGGTTTGTTCCATTTTCGTTGAATGCATATCGGTTGGGAAAGCGGAAAGCCGGATTCAAAAGATTGTTGATAAATAAAGTTGTCAACAACCGATTGTTCGTTTTTCCGTGGTGCAAATATTGGTAAAAAAAAAGTAAGAAAAAAATGATTTCGCTCTTGTTTTTTATGAAAATTTAGTTAGACGTTTTGGGCGAAAGAAGGCTCGAAAAGCGGTTTTTTCATGTAAGTGTTTGATTGGTATCGGGCTTGTTTCGGAGCGGATGTTTCGGCGGGGAAAGGGTCGGTTCAAACTTTTTTTTGCGGACGGGTTTCCGGGGATGTTGAAAACATTTTTTCCGGAGGCGGGGAAGAAAAATTTATGAGGTGTTGATAAAAAAGAAAAGGGTCTGTACGCTTGGAAAGTTCTCCGACGCATACAGACCCTCTCGGTATCTCGGTTCAGGCCTACTTGGCGTAGTTCACCGCCCGCGTCTCGCGGATGACGGTGATTTTGATCTGTCCGGGATAGGTCATTTCCTCCTGAATCTTCTTCGACAGGTCGAGCGAAAGCTGGCAGGCCTGGTCGTCGGTCACCTTGTCGGCGCCCACGATAACGCGCAGCTCGCGGCCGGCCTGAATGGCGTAGGTCTTTACCACGCCGGGATAGGAGAGCGCCAGCGATTCCAGATTGTTGAGGCGGTTGATATAGGCTTCCACCACCTCGCGGCGCGCGCCGGGGCGCGCGCCCGAAATCGCGTCGCACACCTGCACGATNGGCGAGATGAGATTGGTCATCTCGATTTCGTCGTGGTGCGAGCCGATNGCGTTGCAGACCTCGGGGCTTTCCTTNTATTTCTCGGCCAGTTTCATNCCGANNATGGCGTGCGGCAGTTCGGGTTCGTTGTCGGGCACCTTGCCGATGTCGTGCAAGAGGCCCGCGCGTTTGGCGATTTTGGGGTTCAGACCCAACTCGGCGGCCATAGTGGCGCAGAGGTTGGCCGTTTCGCGCGCGTGCTGCAAGAGGTTCTGCCCGTAGGAAGAACGATATTTCATCTTACCTATCATACGGGTCAGCTCGTTGCTCATGTTCAGGATACCCAGGTCGATACAGGTGCGCTTGCCCACTTCCATGATTTCCTGCTCTATCTGCTTCTGGGTCTTGGCCACCACCTCCTCGATGCGGGCGGGGTGGATACGTCCGTCGGTCACCAGTTTGTGCAACGAAAGACGGGCGATTTCGCGGCGTACAGGGTCGAAGCCCGAGAGGATGATGGCGTCGGGCGAGTCGTCGATGATGATTTCCACGCCGGTGAGCGACTCCAAGGTACGGATGTTGCGGCCCTCGCGGCCGATGATGCGGCCCTTGATTTCCTCGTTCTCGAGATTGAACACCGACACGGTGTTTTCGATGGCGTGTTCGGTGGCGGTGCGCTGAATGGTCTCGATGATGATTTTCTGCGCTTCCTTGTTGGCGGTGAGCTTGGCTTCGTTGATCACGTCCTTGATCTGGCTCAACGCCTCCGACTTGGCCTCGTCGCGCAAGGAGTTTATCAACTGCGACTTGGCTTCTTCGGCCGAAAGTCCGGCCACGGTTTCCAACTGCTTGATGTGTTGGGCCAGGCTCTTGTCCAGTTCCGACTGTTTCTTGCTGACCACCTGCAATTGGTTGTTGAGGTTCTCTTTCAACGAACTCAATTCGTTGTTCTTGCGTTGCACCTCTTCGAACTTGCGGTTGATTTCGTTTTCTTTCTGTTTGATTTTGTTTTCTCTGCCGGCTATGTTGCTGTTGCGCTCCTGTACGGCCTTTTCGTGTTCGGCCTTCATCTGGAGGAACTTTTCCTTAGCCTGAAGCAGTTTCTCTTTCTTTATGATTTCGCCTTTTTCTTCGGCTTCCGAAAGGATTTTTTTCCGCTTGCGTCTGAGCAAGAAGGAGGAGATCAGGGCCCACGCGCCGCCACCGACGGCAAAGGCCACGATCAAGAGTGCAGGATTATCCATATTGTATGATGATTTTTGCCTATCGAAAGCAAGNGCANAAAAGNGAGAAAAACCGCATGCCCNATAGAGCTTGGAAAACTCCGACTCTATATATAATGGGGCGGCCTGTCCTTTCGGGCTTCTTATGTCTCCAAAGGAGATTCCGCTGTCCGGCNAACCGGANCCTGCGGAATTCAAAGCCTGCCTTCCCGAACCCGAGCGCNTCCCCAACGTTTAAAATGTTGAGTTTTCAAACTGATGGTGAGCGATGCGGTTNTTCTCTTTCTTCGGCGCGAAAACGCCCGGAGGATATTATAAGGAAAGACTGTTGTCTATCTGTCTCAACTTCTCCAACAATTCCCGATCTCTATAGGCTATGCTCTTCTCGTGTTTCAACGCGCTCAAAGTGTATTGCAACGACACCATCGACAACAAGTCCTGGTTGTCTTTGAACGCATAATTCTTGGCATAACTCCGTACCTGTTCGTTTATTCTGGCCGCCGCTTCCCGGATCAGGGGCTCGTCGTCGGGACGAACCATAAGCTTGTAGGGTCGCTCGCAGATGGTTACGGTTATAGGTATCTCGTTCATTTTTCGTTGTCCAGAAGCATCAGGCACCGGTCCACTTCTTTGATGAGCCCGTCTATGACGGCCTGCGCCCGTTGCCTTTCCTGCTTATCTCCGTTACGGTTTAAGCTGCCGCTTACCTTCAATATGCTGTTTTTATTCTCTAATTCTTTGGTTTTCTTTTTCTGCATGTCGAGCATCGTNTCGGCNTGGTCGAGCCGGCTGCGGAGCTGACGGTTTTCCAATTCCAACTTGTTTAGTTTGGAAACCAGTTGATTGGCTTTTTGTTCAATGTCCGAAACCAGGTTCTTCAATGCGTCCACGATAACTCGTCTATGGCAATTGGCAAATGTACGAATAATTTTCTTTTGTTACCCCCTAACACACGTGCAGGATGCGGAAGCAGAGTTCGTCGAGCAGTTCGGCGGGTTCGAGCGTGCTCTCCACCCCCTTCGATTTGAGGTCGTATTCCTTGAGCAGATGAAGGATGAACGCCGTCTCCTTATAAGAATAGGCGCGGGCGCCGCCTTCGTACTGCGCCAGAAAGAATGGAGGCACTCCCAAGGCGGCGCTCCATTCCGAGCGGGGGGTGGCGCGGCGGGCAAGGTCGTGTATCTGGATNATCTTCGAGAAGAAACGGTACAGTTGAATCATAATCAACGGGAGCGGGGCGTTTTTGGGATTGCCGGCCATATAGAGGCAGATTTTCTTGGTCTGCACGGGGTTGCGTGCGCCCAAGGCTTTTTCGAGGGTAAAGACATTGTATTCCTTGTCGATGCCTATATGGTCGTGGATATGGTCCTCGGTAATCTCGCTCCCTTGGGGAAGATTGACGAAAATCTTCTGCAATTCGTTGGCAATCTGATTGAGGTTGCTGCCGATGGATTCGCACAGCAGCGCCAAGGCCGATGCCGAGATCTTATAGCCGTTCTCGGCGATATGGTTCGAAATCCACGGGGCGAAGTCCTTGTCTTTGAGGGGTGCCGACTCGAAGCTCATCCCCACCTTGTCTATCAATTTGAAGACGGNTTTGCGCTTGTCTATCTTCTTNTGNTTGTGGCACAGCACCAGNCANGTGGTGGGAATGGGTTTNTGCAGATANTCCTCCACGCTNTCCCAACGGTCTATCACCTGCGCTTCCTTGATGATGATCATCTGGAAAGGCGCCATGACGGGAAAACGTTTGCAGTTGGCTATCACGCCTTTGAGACCGGGTTCCTTNCTTTTGAGGTCCTGCCCGTAGAAAACGCTGAAATCAAACTCTTTCTGCATGTCGTCCAACACCTGTTCGAATTGGGCGGTGAGTTTGTCTATATAATAGTCCTCCTCGCCCCACAGCAGATAGACGGGTGCGAGTTTGGCGCTCTTGATCTGTTGGCTTATCTGGGCAAAGGTCTGACTGGGCATGGCGGACAACGTTTTATTCAAAAATACCGATTCCCTGACGGATCAGGGCTATTTCCCCGCCCGTGCAGTCGAGCACGGTGGAATACTGTATCTTGCCGATGCCTCCGTCTATCACCAGGTCCACCTGCTTGTTGTAGCGTTCGTGGATGAGTTCGGGATCGGTGAGGTATTCGGGTTCGTCTTCGGGCGCGTCCAGGGAGGTGTTGAGCAGGGGTTCGCCCAAGGCTTCGAGAATCTGCTGCACCACGGGGTGNGAGGGAATGCGGATGCCCACGGTCTTCTTCTTGCTTTGNAAAAGTCTGGGCACCTCGTTGTTGGCGTTCAGCACAAAGGTGAAAGGGCCGGGAACGTGACTTTTCATAAAGCGGAAGAGGCTGTTGCCCAAGGGGGTGGTATAACGCGAAAGCTCGCTGATGTCGCGGCAGAGCAGGGTATAGGAAAGGTCTTTCTTGTCGTGGAGCTTGATTTGAGCCAGGCGGTCGAGACTTTGGAGGTTCGACAGGGCGGTGCCGATGCCGTAGACGGTGTCGGTGGGATAGATGATCAATCCTTTCTGCCGCAGGCACTCCACGATATGCCGGGTCTGTCTTTGTTGTAGTTCCTGTCCGTAGGTCTTCAGTAACATAGGGCGTGCGTTTGGGGCAAAAGGGCTTGGGTAAAGGGCATAAAAAAGGGTAAGCTCCTTACATCGCACCGCTACAACCTTCGTACCCTTGCTGCCTTCCGACCCTGGGGGAGTGGAAGGGAGCTGGTCGTGTAAGACTTACCCAACGGCAAAGGTACATCATTGGAACCAATCTACAAAGAACTACACGTATCCGTGCCTGCCGCCCAAGAGGAAATTCACGCCGAAATAGGTTATCAGCACGCATAGAAAGGCGATAACGGCAAAGGTATGAAAGACGGCGGGGCGGTTCAGGGAGGGAAAGGATTTTTCGTGCAGGGCGAAGGAATAGACNAGGAGCGTAATCAACGCCCATACTTCCTTGGGATCCCAGCCCCAGTAGCGCCCCCAGGAGACATTGGCCCAGATGGCGCCGACAAAGATGCCCGCCGCCAGGGTGAACACGGCGGGGTAGAGCATGAGCCGGCCCACGACCGCCAGCCGCNTCGAGGCATCCTTGTCGCGGAAACTCANCCATAATCCGGCTATGCCGTTGAGCATCATAAAGGCGAACAGCGTATAGGAAATCATCACCAGCATCACATGNATGGANAGCAGGGGAGAGGAGAGCACCGGCATGAGCGGCGTCATCTGCGGATTGGAAGCGCCCATCATCGACACCAGCATCGCCAGNCCCGANACNANGAAGCCCAGGGGCAGCAGGAAATCGGCCTTGCGGTAGAACAGCAGCGTGGCCAGAGCGGCGAACCAGGCAATCATCTGCATGGTTTCGTAGCCGTTCGAGAAAGGCAGGTGCCCG